>PPYE01275132.1_pt1 | contig 200718 bp, 180 predicted proteins | sample 1559881 | NCBI WGS metagenome assembly PPYE01 (sample SAMN08240022, study PRJNA423297) | Human gut metagenome, whole genome shotgun sequencing project.
TGCCATCATCGTACGTTACGGTAACCGTTGCACCAGGTTTTCCGGTTCCCGTAATTACCGTATCGCCTTCCATAATGTCATTAATTACTGGCGGATTCAATTCTTCATGAGCTTTAACGGCTACTGTATATTTATCACTCGTAACATTATTTTTTGTTTGAACTGCCGAAATAATATTTCCATTAACTAACCTCGAATGACTTGCATCTACTGTCCAAGTTCCATCAGGTTGAACAGTTACTGTGCCAATTATGGTACCACTACCATCATCAAAGTAAACCGTGACTTCGTCTCCAGGTTCACCAGTTCCGGTGATGACCGTGTCACCTTCTTCAATCGGATTGATGACTGGTGCATCGACGTGAATTTCTTCTAAAACCTTCGTATATGCCTTGTCACTTCTCGAATTTCCTTTAATTTGAACTGCGTAAATGGTTTCTCCTTCAATCAAGTTATATTGTCCTGAAACCTGGGCTGTCCACTTACCGTCTAGTCCCACTGTTGTGGTACCAAGCAAGATGTCTTCATTACCGCCTACACCTGGCATGTAAATTTGGATAGTATCTCCAGCAATACCCGTTCCAGTCACATATTTGCTACCCGCATGTGGTGCGTCAATACTTGGCTTGTCAATCACTTCTGGAGCTTTCTGAACCGGTACTTTAACCACTTCACTGGTTTGACCGTTAACCTTTTGTGAAACGCTAATTTCACTTCCAGCTGGTTGTGCTGGAATGGCAATGCTAAAGTCACCATTTTCATTAGCATAGGTACTCAGCGTCCCGCCAGTAGGTAACGTAATTATAATTTCAGCATTTGGTTCACCCTTACCTGTAAGCGTTGTGGCATTATCATAAACCGGTTGATTAACGGTTGGTGGATTCAATTCATCCCGTGACGGCATTAGATGACTAGTATTCAATGATGCAACACCCGCGTAGTCTCCAATTATATGCCAGTCAATAATATCACTGTCTTCAACCAACGCTTCGGTAAACGTATAATTATCGCCAGCGTTGTCAATCTTTTCATCGAAATCTGTAACCGCTTGTCCAATATCAAAATTAAGGGTAACGGTCGTATCCTTGGTCACGAGCTCAATGCCCGCCAAAGGATTTTTCAAAGTTAAATTAGTTCCATCATATGAAAAGTCAGAATTTTTATAAGTCCAGTCTTGATAAGAAATAGGAATCAGGCCAAGATGTGAATAAAATTCACCACTACCACTAAAGTATTTTGACCAATTACCCGATGCGTTAATTTTAGCGAATAAATCACGCAGCTGTGGTGGAATTTGCAACGCAATTTTCGAACCTTCAAGAATTTGTGCAACCCATGCACTACCATTGTAGTTAAAGGTAAGATTTCCACTATAAGTTCCATCTCCATTGTCAATTAGTCCATTAACAGCGGAACCAGAAATAGTCAAGTTGCCATCTTCTAATGCGGACCCCCCGGCACGCGGACTACGATCCTTAGCAGTTTTGTTCTTATCAACCTTTTTATTATCAACCGCATTTTTATCATTAGCTTGTGCATTAACATCTGCCTTTGCTTTAGCTGCAGCATCATTAGTGAGGTCTTTACCTTGATTGTTTGTATCTAACCCTGAAGTTCCAATTTCGTCTGAGGACACGCCTTCTTTTTTAACTGAAGCGTCAGAGTCAGACGCAGAAGAATTGTCCGCTGGTTTAGCTGCTGAAGAGTTATTTGCTTGTGCTTTGTTGTCTTTGTTATCTGCTGCTGGCTTAGCTGCTGAAGATGGTGTTGCGCTACTTGCCTTTGCAGATTCTTGTTCATTTTTGCTAGCGTTGCTTGCTGAAGCTTCGTTCTTTTGTTCAGCCTTCGCTGCGCTGCTTGGTGCGTCGGCTTTCTTTTGTTCAGTTTGTGCTGCAGCACTTGTTGCTGACTTGTCCGCTGCTGAACTTGCTGCCTTAGTTGGCGCTGCACTGCTAGCTGCTGAGCTTGCAGTTGCGCCCTTTTCTACTTTGGCAGCGCTATCATTTTGAATTGATGATTGTGCTGCTTTAGCGGGAGCCGCCGAGCTTGGAGCTGCGCTGCTTGCCGCTGTCGTAGTTTCTTTAGCTGGCGTTATGCTAGCGCTTTGTGCTTCCTTCGCTTCGGCAACCTTATGAACCATTTCAGTTTGCGGTTCGTTGACTGTATCCGCATGAGCAGCAGTGTCGGTCTGCATCATTCCCGCTCCAAGCATCGATAACATCAATGCGGAAGCGAAAATCCAGTGCTTATTTACCTTGTACATCTTAAAGTTACTAACTTTACTATCTACCACACCGTGGTGGTTCTTTGGATTCTTATTCATTTTGAATCCCCCCATTTTTCATTATTTTTAACTTATGGAAGCATTACATCATTATTATGCTTGATTAATGTTATGTATTAGCTTCTTCTAAGTTAATGTCTACATGATATTCTACATGGTGTTCGTTGTCAAACGGTAAGATTGAATTTTTTCTATAAAAGTGGGTTATTTCACAAAGAAATCACGTATAAACGCTGTTATATCAAGGATTTACGATGACGAAAATTTTTTAAAAAATATTTTAGGCTATTTTAGGTAAAACGTTTTAACAGTTTACCCTCACACTCTATTAATGGGGCACACCAAATTAAAACTTGTTACCCTTTTTGGTAATTTTGTAATGAAAGCGTAAACAAAACCGGAACTGTTATTTTAAACAGTTCCGGTTGTTTTTTAGTGTAGAATAAATATTCATCACCTTTTAAATGTTTAAGTAAATCGAAATAAACATCAACGTGGTTCCCGCCATTACGAAGAAGTGCCAAATCAAATGCAAACCGGGAATCTTAGGAAAACTATAGATGATCGCGCCAACGGTGAAGGTCACCCCGCCGGCAACCAGTAGCCAAAAACCTAGCGGCGACAAGTTGGCGTAGAGGGTCTTCCCGGCCAGCAGACATAACCAGCCCATCACCACGTAGATGGTCGTTTCTACTTTTTGGAAACGCCCCTTGCTTAAAATGTGGGTGATAATCCCGGCGATTGCCATCGTCCAGATTGCGCTTAGCATGATGATCCCGCTGCGCCGGTCTAAAAAAATTATGCAATAAGGTGTATAAGTGCCCGCAATCAGCAAAAAGATGTTACTGTGGTCAATAATTTGAAAAATTCGCTTGGCCTTCGTGAACGCGAGGCAGTGGAACAGCGTCGACGCCAGGTACAGTGCTAGAAGCGTTGCGCCGTAAATGACAAGGCTGACGGTATCCCGCGTCGGCAGCCCGTTCGAAATCGATTTCATAATTAACAAAGCGACTAGCCCGAGGCTCGCGACAAACGCGACCCCGTGGGTAATCGCGTTCCATATTTCATAAACTACTTGGCTTCTTTGAACTTTTTGCATTTTTAGTCCCCCATTTACTTACCTTGGATGACTTTATTATACATAGAATCGTATTCTACGTAAAGCGTAGTGATTATCTATTTGATGTTGGTTTATGTTATGATATATTTGGAGGTTTGTGCTATGAATACAGAAAAATACCAGCAGTGGTTGGCTGATTTTAAGCAGCTTCGCTTACCGGATTACCAACAATTTCCTGACCTGGCGCTCTACATGGACCAGGTCATCCAAGAAACCAACCGCTACCTAACGCCCATTTTACACGCCGAGGTCACCAAAACCATGATCAACAGCTACGTCAAGATGGGCTTAGTGCCCCACCCGCTCAAGAAAAAATATACTGCAGAGCACCTTGCGTTGATTATGATGATTAGCGTTTTGAAAACCAGCTTTAGTTTGGACACCATCAAATCGCTACTGGCAACCGACGAGGTCGAAGCCCACTTCAACGAATTCGTGCGCATTTTCAATCACGAAATCGAACACCTCGACGAGGCCATCCAATCTTTCTCGCCTTTAGAGATGGCAATCCGCGCGGTACTTTATAAATTAATTTTGGAGCGCAAGCTGAGCTGATGCCGGTTTGTGCTTTTTTTGGTACATGGGAATGAGTGGTTCTACTGCTGCCATAGTCGAAACGCACGAAAAAGTTCAACTCTCTGCGGCTAACCAAATTGGGGGATCAATCGTCCAAACCACGATTAATCCCCCAATTCCGTTAGTCCTCAAAAGTTACCCGGACTTTGTCGCGCTCTTTTATTTTCTATCTGTATAAACATTATTCCGCAGACCAACCTTAATTACGTTGATGATCAATTTATCATCAACAATTTTTGCAATAATTCGGTACTTGCCAACACGATAACGCCATTCACTTGAACGATTAGCCGTTAATCCTTTGCCATGTATACGCGGATCCTCGCAACCATCCAAATTTTTGTCTATCCATCGAAAAAGGGTTCTAGCAACGGCCGGGTCAAGCTTTTTTAATTGCTTACGTGCGTTCTTGCTGAATAAGACTTTGTAAGTCATTTTTGTTTTTCACGCTCGATTCCCAATTCCTTAGCTACTTCGTCCATTGTATATCTAGTTCCATCATCTTCCTTAATGGCGTTATTGTAATCTTGTAAATCTAAAATATCTTCCACTTTTTCGGCTAATGCTTGCTGAGCGAAGCTGTTAAAACTTTCACCAGTAACTGCTAGATAATCATTAATGGCATCTGCAAGGTTAGCATTAATTCTCAATGACTTTGTTTTTGTTGAACTTGCCATATTAATTGAATCTCCTTTCGCTTTAAAAATAATAATTTATCTACCATTGCATTGTAGCACAAATGTACTACTTAAAGAATAAAAACGCTATTTTAATTTTTTATAGAAGTTCTACTGCCGTCATAGTCGAAACGCGCTCTGGAACCCAGCTCCCTCCGGTTAACCCAATTAAAGGACCAATCGCCTAACCCGCGATTAGTCCTTTAATTACGTTAATCCTCACGAGCTACCCGGGTTCCGGAGCGCTCTTTTATTTTCCACTCGTCACCTTTATTCCAACAATCCCAATCACTAGCAATGCTACAAACAGCCACGTAATTGCTGGGAGGCGGTCCCTAAAGAAGATTACCCCTACTAGAATTGAGCCGACCGCCCCAATTCCCGTCCAAATCGGGTACGCCAAACTTAATGGCAAGTGTTTTACCGCCAACCCCAAAAAGACAAAGCTGAGAATCATCCCGACCACCGTCACTATGCTTGCTCCGAGTTGGCTAAACCCCTGGCTCATTTTCAGCGCCGTAGCCCACACCACTTCCAGAATTCCGGCAACTACCAAATATATCCACGTCATTAAAATCTCCTCCTAAACAAAAAAGGCATCTGTAAAGCTCTTCTCAGACCTAATGAGCTTTACAAATGCCAACCACCCGGTGGTGATTTCTTATTTTTTTAATTTAAGGACATCATAACAACTTTCAAAACCATTGGCAACTTTGCCAGTTACCGCAGTTGCGTCAAAATTACTTCACTCAACAATTGACCAGCGCCCTTTTGGCCCGCCAACTCATCGTAGTGCCGTTGGAACCGTTCATCGGCTTGGTACATTTGCGCTAAATTTTGGTGGTAAGCTGGCGAATACTGCTTACCAACCATGATTTTCAGCCACTCCTGATGGGCGGTAAAAATCGCCGCCTTGGTCGCGTCGCTATTTTGCGTCAACGCCTCCCGCAACAAGGTGCCCAACTCTTTTTCAAGTGCATCTGCTTTTTGTAATTGGGCTTCCGAAAGCGCCAAGTAGTGTTGGTTGGCGACTTCCACCGTTTCCTCGCCATATTTTTGCCGAATTTCTTGACCAAATTGACTTTCGTTTTCCGCCAGTTTTTGGGCCTTTAAACTGCTAAACTTTTCACTGTCACTCATCTTGCCCACTCCCCTTAACATTTTGATGGAGGAGGCGATTGCCAAATCTAAATCTTGGAGCCGGCGTTGCTTTTCCGCGATACGCCCGCGTTGACTTTCCAAAGCCGCAATCTGCGTCGCCAGTGGTTGCGCCATGATTTCCCGAATGGTTGCCAACGAAACGCCCAACGTCTTAAAGAACAGAATCCGTTGCAACTCGTCTACCTGGGTTTTCGCGTACCACCGGGTGCCCGACTCCGTACGCCGCGCCGGTACTAGTAGCCCAATCTGGTCGTAATACCGCAACGTTCGCGAACTAATCCCCGCCAGCTTCGCCAAATCTTGGATGGAATACATCCCCTCACCTCCTCAAAATCATTATATGGGTTGCCGTAGCGTCAACTTCAAGTCCTTTTGGTAAATTATTTGGTTACGTCAAAATGATAATTTTCCGGGTAGAACTGAATTCGGTAAGCCCGGTACGCGTAAGTCTTATCGGCCGGATTGTTGCTTAAGGTCGCGTTGAAGACCTGGTTCCCATCGGCATCAACTTCGATTACGTTCGATTCTTTTCCGTCGTTTTTGTAGCCAAAATTAATCAAGGTATTTCCGTTAGCTAATCGTTGCGCATAACCGATGATCGGCGTAAAGTTTGCCTGCCCCAGTGATTTCCCGTACGACCATTGCTGGGTGACGGTCTTCTTTTGCTGGTCAATTTGGTAAACCGTCGCTGCAGAATACTTCCCGGACGTCTTCTGATCGCCATTTTGTACGGCAATGTTATTGTCGTACAGCATAATGGTTTCTTGATTGCCCTTTTGGTCAAGAAGGTAGACGCCGTGTTGTCCGCCGGTAACCTTGGTATTGCCAGTCGGACTCAGCACCTTGTCACGGTATTTTGCCGGCCAGCTATTCTTGTCCTTTCCTGAGAAAAGCCACTCGATTTTACCAGTCGCGTAATCCAATTGCATGACTAAGTCTTGGTTCCGCGCCGAAACCAGCAGTTTGCCCGTCTTGGAATTATAGTCCAGCGCGTTGATGTGCAGCCAGTCGGTCCCAATGTTGCCGTCGCTAGCCTTTTGCTTGCTATCTTGGTACATTGAAGCCGGCAAGATTTGCTTAAAGTCGAGCACCCGCACAATTTTACCGGTCTTGCGGTTCAGTTCCACGACCGTATCCTCGGTGTACTTACTTCCGTCCGAAACCGTCAGCAATAAATTCCCGTTTGGCAATTCGGCAATGTCGTGGTGGATTACGGTTACCTCGTGACTAAGGTTGCCGCCGAGGGTGCCGTCAAAGGAATATTGCCGGTAAATTCGCCCTAGATAGTCGGTTTCCGTGAGGAGGTTGTATTTTCCATTTTCGGAACTCTTATTTAAGACCATGATGTGGCCGTTCTTGAGCTGTTCGAACATGTGCTGGTTCCAGTTAGTGGAGTACCAGCGAATCTGGCCATCGGCGTCCATTGCGTAAACTTGCTTAGCGGTCCGGTCGACCAGGGTCAGTTCGTTATCGCCAATTTGCATCTTCGACTTATCGTTTTTCGTCACCTTAACGTCATTTTGGTCAAGGTACTTCGGTAACTTGCCGGTCTTGATTTTAATTGTTTTAGTTTCTTTCTTACCAGATTGGTACTTCACGGTGATTTTTACGGTATTTTCGTAGTCCGCGTATAAGCCGACAATCGGTAACTGGTGCTTAGTTTGGTACCCCTTCACCGAATTAGTGATCGAAGTCTTATCCGATTTTCCTTCAATCGTGTAACTAACCTGTGCTTTTTTCGGCGTTTTAAAGTATACCAACGCTGTTAGTGGTGAAGTCTTATAGGGATTCACCTTTATGTATGGATTTTTTAAATCGTAGTCGCCATCTTTAACAATTTTAGCGTACTTTTTGGTTAAGGCGGTGGTGCTATTTTCGGTAACTAACTTCGTTCCCAGATTTTTAATAATTTGCTCTTCGGATAGTAGGTCGCTTTTAGAGTGCGCGGTGTATTCCCACCCCGCGACCGCTACCAGCGCAACCATTAAAGCTGCGGCAAAAATGAGCCATCCCCGAATTTTTTTCATTACATCCCATCTCCTTTAATATCGATATCAACATTGCTGTAGTTTATCGGGGAAATGTGTTTTGAAAATGAAAAAGGTGGGAGCTTTTTTGAATCTTTTTATGAATTCCGTTAACGGAAAGCGTTTTATCGTTCATATAATTTTCTTAAAGTATTGAAAGGTGACTTTGCTTTCTGGTTTAAACCATAAAAAAATGGAAGCTTTTGGCTAAAAGCTTCCATTATAAGTGTTTATTTATTTTAACTTACGTTTTTCGTTATCTTCGCTCGGCGTTACGAAACTTTTTCGAAAACTACCTTACGTTTAACCTGACCCTGGCCCGCCTTGGCGATTTGGTAAGTAAAGCTCCGGGCGGTGAACTTCTTATTCGTTGCCAGAATGTGGTTATATTGCCATTGGGAAACTTGGCCGTCCTTGGTTTCTTCTGCCAAGGTTAAGGTACCGCCTTCCGCCTTATAGCTCCAAGTAGCACTCTTTTCTTGGGCTTTATACTGCCGGTCAAAACTACTTGTGCTTTGGCTAGCTTTAGCAGCATCGGCCTTGTTCGAACTCACCACCACGTGATTGCCGCTTTGCGCAAAAGTTAAGTACACTGACTTATCCTTTGATAAGCCCTGGTAAATATAAGTGTTTCCAGGAACTTTCTTAGCTACGGCGTGGCTCATGTTCCAGTAGACTCCTCCACCGATAATTACCAGCACGGCAATGATCACGCCCACAATGGTCCACTTTTTCTTCTTCATTTAATCAACAATCCCTCTCGTTAATTATTCAACGTCATCGTCTTCAACGTCCGCATTGGTGTCGACTGCTTGGTCACTGTCTTCATCGTCGCTTTCGTTGTCTTGCGAATCGCTGTCTTCATCGCTATCGGTATCCGCATCTTCGTCGTCATTGCTATCTTCGTCTTCGGAACTAGCAGTATCTTCATCATCGGATGATTCACTGTCCGCATCGCTACTGTCTTCGTCGCTATCGGCAGTGTCATCGCTATCCGAATCATCATCGGACGTCAAACTTAAGTTAAAGGTGAAGTCGTCATCGTCAGCCGTGATCGTCAATTCGATTTCGTCGGCGTCGGTAACGTCCTTATCCTTGTCGTCTTCCTTTAATTGTTTAACAATCTTGTCGGCCAACTTCTTAGCGTTCTTTTCGGTTAATTGATCGCTACCGGTGGAGACGCTTTGGTCATCGTCGTAAAGGGTGTCGGTATCGGTATCAGAATCCGTGTCGGTATCAGAATCTACGTCTTCGTCGGCAGAATCCGTGTCGTCACTTTCATCGTCGGCATCCTTACCCGTGAAATCAACGGTCAACTGGTCGTCATCCAAGTTCAATTTATCCTTAATTTCGTCTTGGATAGCATCCGAAAAGTCGGTTTCGTCCAATTGGTCCGCGTCTTCACTAGATTCTTTAGCAGCATTATCCGAAGAAGCGGATGATGATTTGTCATCAGCGTCTGATTGCGGATCCTTTGGCGATTCGTATTCGTTCTTCACGCTGTTATCGCTATTATCAATGTGTTTGTTGGATACCGGCGAAACGTCGATATTTACCGAATGGTCGCTATTATCGGTAAAGTTATTGATGGTTATCTTGGTCTTGGCAACGTAGTTTCCGTCACCTTCATAACTCCAGTCGCTAGGCACTTCGCCATCCCGGTTCAATACCAAAACGTCGCCCGCGTAAATCAGGTCGATGTTTTGGATCCGGTTGTCGTAAGCTAACTTAGCTACCGAAATTCCCGTTGCGTTGGAAATTCCTGAAAGAGTGTCCCCCCATTGGATCACGTATTGGTCGCCGTGTAAATTATTCACGTCGATATGTTGCGAACTGAGGTTATTACTAATTTCTTGGGAAGTGTTGGCCACCCAATTAGTAATGTCGGCCCGTTCCGCGTTGGTTTGGCTAGTGTAAAAGCTATCGGCTAGCGCGGTGGCTGATTGCAGTGTCAGTGGGGCAAATAATAAGGCACTTGCTAAAGCAGCACCCGCAACTCTTTTCTTATTCATTGAAAATCCTCCATTTGCGTTACAGTGTTTAAGCTACATTTTAATACTACCTCTTCATAAATACGTTTTCAATGCATATATTAATAATCACGTAAAAAAAACGAATGCAGCGGCATCTACGCCCTGCATTCGTTGAGTTGACTGTAAAATAAATTATTTTTTAGTTCTTAGTATGTTGTTTTTTACGCAACTACGATGGTTCCGTTAGCCACGAGATAAATAGCTACTACACTCAAAAGGAGGATTAATCCCATCACCGCTTTTTCTTTGCCGCCAAGGTCGCGATGGTCTTCGCGAACGGCTTGGTAGTAAATGATGAAGCCGGGGATGAAACTAATTGAGACTAATAGCATTTGTTGCCATCCGGACAGGAACATGCAGGCAAGCATGAAGAGTGCGGAAAGCAAACCAATCGTGAATTGTCCCCATTCTTGGTGTTTGTGACTGTACTTCATTTGGTACAAACCTACAAAGAGGTACGAGAAGAGGATTGCAGCCGAAGCTAACGAGTAAGCAAAGTTGTAAGCTTCCGAAGTAAACAGTAAGGAGAACAAGAAGATTGTTTGTAAGATCGCGGTAATGTAAAGGGAAGCGGTTGGCGCGTTTTTCTCATTCAACCGGCCCCAAAGCGAAGGCATTACCTTATCTTTAGCGATCAACATGGTGGTTTCTGCTGGCAACATGGTCCAGGATAACCACGAAATCACGGTCGAAATAATCAAACCAACGTTGATGATCATCGCTCCCCAATGACCAACGATTAATTCAAGGTCGTTTCCTAACGCCGGTTGGCTAGCTGAAGCTAGTTGGGCCCGGGTTAAGGTTCCGTAAGGGATGATTGAAATCATTACGTAAATTGCTAGCAACATGATAAATCCAATGATGGTTGCTTGTTGCGCTTGACTACGGGTTTTAGCCCGGTGGCCCATAACGGACGCACCTTCAACCCCGATAAATACCCAAATCAAGGTTGAAAGGGTTCCTTTAAGCTGGTCGAAAACTGAACCAGTTACCGTACCCTTGGAGAAGTTGTTGGCTACGTTTCCCCAGAAGTCGGTGGTAAACATGTGTCCTTTAAAGAAGATAATCGTAATAATGATGAACAAGAACAACGGGATGACCTTGAAGAAGGTCCCGATGGTGTTCACGAACGACGCACTTTCCACTCCGCGGTTAACTAGGAGGGTCAGTGCCCAACAAAAGATAATTGCTAAAATGATCGACGGCATATTTTGTCCGCCTTTAAAGGTCGGAATGAACGTTCCAATCGCACTCATTAACATGGTCGCGAAGGCCACGTTTCCGAGCCAAGCTGATAACCAGTAGGCCCAGCCGGAGATGAATTCTCCTAGCGGACCAAATCCAGCACCCGCGTAACTGAAGATTCCGGCTTCGAGGTCCGGACGCTTCTCAGATAAATTATTTAACGACAATACCAGTAGCAAAAAGCCGATACCGACAAAAACCCACGATAGTAAGGCGGGTCCGGGAGCCGCCGCTGCCGCAACCGTATTGGTAATCCCGAAGATCCCGGTCCCAATACATGAACTAACGATCAGCGCGGTCAGGCCCAGGCGGCCAATTCCGTTTTTATTCTCCATATTATTCACTCCATTCCTGGATTTAGTAATCAAAAAGGCAAAAGCAAACTGCTTTGCTATTCATACCACAGTTCACTTCTGCCATTTAGCGTCTAAATTTTACTTTACATCTTCACGAACAATTGGGCAGGACATGCACCGTGGGCCGCCACGACCGCGTGATAATTCACTTGAACGAACTTCATGAACTAAGATGCCATGTTTGCGTAGCAAATCATTTGATACATAATTCCGGTCGTAAGTTACAACCTCACCTGGAGCAATTGCCAATGTGTTAGAACCATCGTTCCATTGTTCACGAGGAGCAACGATTGGATCACCATTTCCAGTTGGAATTAAATCAATTTCAGACTTATTCAAAGCTTTCTTCAAAACTTCTTTAATGTCGGTATGATGTTCCATCGTAATGCCGCCGTTTTGATCTGGATGCAATACCCAGTTGTCAACATGGCCGTCACCATCAAGGATTGCTGGATGTACTGTAAATTGGTCATGGTTGATCATGGTGAATACGGTATCCAAGTGCATCATTGCGTGATTGTGTGGAATACCAATGGCAATCACGGTATCGTAGTTAGAGTCCTTAAAGAGTTGACGAGTGATGTCTTCAATGGCGTCCGCCGTCGTCCGTTGGGAAACTCCAATTGCTAATACGTGATCACTAAGTACCAATTCGTCCCCACCTTCAATGTGAGTTTCATGGTTCCGATCACGCCATACTTCAACTTTGCCAGCAAAGCGTGGGTGGTACTTGATGATGTATTCAGTAATCAATGATTCACGTTTCCGAGCAGTGAAGGTCATCTTGTTAATGGAAATTCCTTCGCCAATCGATGCTTGTGGGTCACGAGTAAAGTAAGCATTTGGCATTGGATCCATCAAGAATGGCCATTCTGTATTTTCTGAAACCGATTGCAAATCTGGTTGCGCAATGTTGATGTCGGATGCCCGAACACCTTCAATAATGCGGTCCACCATGGTTTGGGGATCCATTGCTGACAAGTATTCCATCAATCCATCGTGAGTTGCACCAGCTACATAGCCGGATTCTGCAATCATGCGTTCGAGAAATTCGTGACGAACACCTTCATCAGCTAAAGCTTCGGCAGCCAATTTAGAGAAGTAAAGTACTTCAATTCCTTGGTCGCGCAAAGTCTTTGCAAAGAAATCATGTTCTTCTTGAGCAATTGGTAAATATGGAATGTCATCAAATAACAGCCGTTCCATATAGTCCGGTGTGATGTTTTCAATTTCACGTCCCGGACGATGCAACATAACCGTTTTGAGTTTACCAATTTCTGAGGTTACATGAATTGCTTGTGTCATGTTGATTCACTCCTTATCTGTAAAATCTGTATTTAACAAGTTAAACGCGCTTTTATTCGTGAATAACCGTGCCGAGTTTGCCTGCTAAAGCATCGTTCAATCCGCTTAACGAAGTGATGATGGCTTTGCGTTCTGGATGGCCCTTTACAAAGGACAAGCATGCTTGAATCTTTGGCAACATGCTTCCAGCGGCAAATTGGTTGTCATCCATATATTGTTGAGCTTCAGCCACGCTCAACGATGTTAAGGCCTTTTCATCCGGTTGGTTGTAGTTTACGTAAACGTAGTCTACCGCCGTCAAGATGATTAATTGGTCAGCATCAATGTTGTCAGCCAAAAGGGCGCTTGAACGGTCCTTGTCAATTACGGCCGGAACTCCTTTTAAGCCTTCGTCAGTTTCGATAACGGGAACCCCGCCACCGCCACCAGCGATCACTAGGTCGCCGCTTTCGATCAACGTTTTGATGCTATTTAATTCGATAATCTTCTTTGGAAGTGGTGAAGCAACTACTTGACGGTAGCCGCGCCCAGCATCTTCCACAAAAGTATAACCCTTTTCGCTAGCAATTTGGTCAGCTTGTTCCTTGCTGTAGAAATCGCCGACCGGCTTAGTTGGCTTTTCAAAAGCCGGGTCGTCTTTGTCTACGGCAATTTGGGTGATTGCAGTTACCACGTTTTTTTGCATCCCCCGATGGTGAATTTCATTTTGCAAACTTTGTTGTAAGTGGTAACCAATGTAACCCTGACTCATTGCCCCGCATTCAGGGAATGGGAAGGCTGCGGTTTTGCCGTGTTCGGCTGCGTAGTTCATTCCTAGGTTAATCTGACCAACTTGTGGACCATTTCCGTGACTAATGACAACTTGGTTATCGCCATTCATCAGCCCAATTAATGATGAAGCGGTGTTCTTTACCAGCTTCAATTGCTCTTCAGGACTTTTCCCGAGCGCATTGCCACCGAGGGCAACTACCATTTTTGTCATTACGATAACCTCCTAGTCACCTAATGTAGCAACCATAATTGCTTTGATGGTGTGCATGCGGTTTTCAGCTTCTTGGAATACTACCGAGTGGTCGCTTTCAAAGACTTCGTCAGTAACTTCCATTTCAGAAAGACCGAATTTTTCTTGAATCTTCTTACCAACTTCAGTGTCTGTATTGTGGAATGCAGGCAAGCAGTGTTCGAAGATTGCGTTTGGATTTTCAGTTGCGTCCATAACCGCTTTGTTAACTTGGTATGGTTTCAACAAGTCGATGCGTTTTTGCCACATTTCGTCTGGTTCACCCATGGATACCCAAACGTCAGTGTAGATTACGTCCATGCCTTTAACACCACTCTTGATGTCGTTTGTAACCACGATCTTAGCACCAGTCTTAGCAGCAATTTCGTTTGCTTGGTCGAGAACTTCCTTAGTAGGTTCAAGTTCTTTAGGGGTTACTACGTGGTATTCCATACCCATAACAGCAGCACCAAGCATCAAAGCGTTTGATACGTTATCTTGTCCGTCACCAACAAAGGCAAATTTAATGTCCTTGTATTCCTTCTTAAGTACTTCTTTGGCAGTTAAGAAGTCTGCAAGTACTTGAGTTGGGTGGTCTTCATCAGTCAAACCATTCCAAACTGGAACACCTGAGTATTCTGCTAAAGTTTCTGCTGAACGTTGTGAGAATCCACGGTATTCGATTCCATCAAACATACCACCTAATACGCGAGCAGTATCTTTAACTGATTCCTTGTAACCAATGTGTGATCCAGAAGGGCCAAGGTATGTTACGTGAGCTCCTTCATCCTTTGCACCAACTTCGAAAGCACAACGTGTACGAGTTGAACTCTTTTCAAAGATTAAAGCAATGTTCTTGCCAGCAAGCCGCTTACCTTCAGTACCTGCGTACTTTGCCTTTTTAAGATCTTCTGCTAAATTAAGCATGTATTCCATTTCGCGAGTATTGAAATCTGCAAGAGTTAAGAAACTCCGATTACGTAAATTAAATGCCATTGAAAACATCCTCCTTAAGGTGACTAAATATCTTTATTACACTTATAATGATAGTAAGCGGTTTCACGACACTTTAGAATTTAACCTTAAATTCCATGAAATCGTTTTAATTCGCGTACTTACTTGACATAGGGCACATTTTCCGTGTATAAATTTCGGTTGCAAAGTGTATAATTTGGATAAAATGATCGTTTGGTTTGAAAAAAAATCCATTATTATATAGTCTTAATGTATAAACATTGTATAAAACGTTTAGTTTCGTATTGCTTCACGAAACATCACGATTTTTCAATACTAGGAGGCCATTTAGCCATGAACTTTTATTTATTTGAAAACGATTCCCGTCACACCACTACGATTCGGGATCTTATCGAAGCTGATTTCAACAATAACCTCGTGGGGATCGGAGTTTCCCCTACCCAAGCTTACGACGACTTGTTGCAATTACGCGTCGACATCATGATTATTAGTAGTAACGACCCGGAAGTCGGAATTCAACTAATCAAACGGCTTGAACAAGTTCAAATCAAACCGCACTACATTATGATTAGTTCCGCCGAGGATGTCGCCACTAAGGAAGCCGCCTACCACGCTGGAATTGACTTCTTCCTAGAACATCCGGTCAGTCCCGTCGAATTTAAACACGTGACTCGGTTAGTGGCCTCCTATTGCCAACAGATTAGTAAACTTTCCGAGATTTACAACATTACGTCGCAAGTGGTAACGCCTTTTAACCGGCCCCAATCCGAGCACCGTTTGCAAATGGACCGGGTTAACGCGATTCTGCGCTTCTTAGGGATCGCCTCCGAAACCGGCAACAAGGAAATCTTGAAAATCATTCGGATCATGGTCGACCAAAACATTTCCTTTTCGAGCATCGACTTTCAGCGCGACCTGGGTCTTGACGAACACGAAAAGAAAATCGTTTACCAACGAATTCGACGAGCACTACGAGTGGGGATTACCAACTTAGCCGGCATGTGCAACGAGTACTCCGAAAACGAAATTTTACTAGAATACGCTAACGCCCTTTTTGAATACCAAAACGTCTACATTGAAATTCAGAAGATGCGCCACGAAGATGTTCCTAACGGCCAAATCTCGCTCCAGCATTTCTTTGATGGCTTACTGCAAGAAAGCCACGGAAAACTTTCCATTTAAATCCCTATATAATAGTAGAAACTTTCTAAACATCGTTACGCGATGTTTTATTTTTGCGAAATAGTACACCCGCTTCAATATATACCCCACTCATTTAATTCGTTTAACTTCCGTCCCGCTTGAGCCACTCGCGAAACTTCATCATTCATAAAAACGCAAAAAATAAAAATGCTTCTCCAGAATGCAAAATTCTCGAAAAGCATTGTGGTTTTATACTCGATTTAAAGCGTTGGTTACCTATTAATCAGTAAACCTTTGCAAAAAGGTTAGGTACGCACCCACAATTTGTTTGAAGAACTTTTGGGTTGCTTCATCAATTTGGTCGCCGTCCATGTGTTGCGTAATGTTGCCGATGTAGGCTTCCGGTTGTTGCAATACCGGCATGTTAACGAAGGTCAACGATTGCCGTAAGTGATGGTTTGCGCCAAATCCGCCAATTCCACCAGGTGACACGGTTACCACGAGGGCTGGTTTGCCATCCCAAACGTTTTGTCCCATGGGCCGGGATCCTACGTCAATCGCGTTCTTCAGCGCCGAGGGAACCGAACGGTTGTATTCGGGAGTAAAGAACATCACTCCGTCAACACTTTGCACCGCCTGCCGTAAATTTTGCCAGGCCAGCGGCGGATTGTCGGTATCCAAATCCTCGTTATACAACGGTAAATCGCCAACTTCAATCCAAACCGGTTCTACTTCGCGCGGAAGTAACTTTTCAAAGGTTTGGGCTACCAGTCGGTTAAAGGAGCCCTTTCGTAAACTACCAACCATAATCCCAATTTTCAAAGCCATGATAATAAATCCTCCTTTTAACCAAAAAATGTAATAACTTAGTTCACGTATAGTATAAGCGTATTTGCTTCTAAAAGGTAAGCAATGTGCATTATTTTCTAAAGCTTTTTTAACGGCCGCTTAGTTTACCGCAAGCACCGTCTTCCTCCTGATCGCTCCCGGGCTTTTCGTGTAAAAATTCATCCGTGGCCTGGTCTTGTTTCTAACAAAAAAGACTCCCCAAGAAACTAAAATTCTTGAGCAGTCTGCTTAAATTAACGGCTTATTTTTAAATTCGGTGCCGGTTCCCTTGCTCAATCGTTTCGTTCACGATTAACCATCTAATTTTGAGAACTCACTCGGGGCTTTTCATTTTAAAAGTAGTCCCACAGCATCGGTGATTCTTTGCGCAAAACGTTGTCTAAACCTGTAATGGCCGCGTACGATCCGCGAATCGCGCCGACCCGGTTTAAATGTCCCAAAGAACGGTAACCGAGAAACGCCTTGGTCAATTCTTGAATTGAAAGGCGAATGTCCGCCATGTTGGTTTCGTTATCACTAATCTTTTCAAAACTCGTCCCGTTACTGTTAACCATTAACCGCCAAATCCCGTTATTTTCCGGAATCATTTGGTCGGTAACCGCCAGCCGGATACTTTTGACCTTACCTAAAAATGGATAATCTTGGACGAAGGTCGCCAAATTAATAATTCGGGCCATCATGTACGGTTTAATTTCCACGTTGAGCGTATCGGGTTCTTGCAAAATATCCGGACGACCGACTGGATCGCCACTTACGTACTCAAAGTTGAAGTACATTGATTCGTGCTGGCAAATGAACCGCGCCAAGTATTGGTAGCTTTCCCAATTGGTGTACATGATTTCTTGAATGTAAAAGGTGGTGTCGATCCCTTCGTAAATCACGTACCCAGCCGCGGAATGAAGGTCGTCAAAGTAGACGCCCACTTGCCAATGCGGATGCTTAAGGACAAGGTAGTCCCACCACCAGTCCGCCCGCACCAATCCAGCATTGTGGCTATCCGGGTTATTATTGTAGAGTTCTTTAATGTAGGGAATCGCATCCTTGAGCGACAAGCGTTCCATCGAACCTGCTTGCGAATCCACCCGAATACGCGGCAAATCGGTGTTTTTCACCCGATAAATCGTCTGGTCAAACACCTCTTCGTAACCAAACCGACGGTAAAATTTATACGAGAATGGTGCCAGATAAGACAACGCAACCTTATCCGCGAGCATATCTTGGAAGGCCTGGTGCATTAGTTTAGTAATCGCTCCATGGCCGCCATATTCAGGATAACTCATGACGTCGCCGATCCCGTTCATCTTATACTTCACGCCATGAAAGTTGACCTGGAAGGGGATGCTTAACATTCCGCTTCCCAATCGACCATCGTACTTAATCCCGTACTTTTCCGAATGCTGGTAACGATGGTCGAAAAACGCCCGCCGTTCCGCGCTATCCGGATTGGTAAATGCGTACAAGTATAGCTGATAGAAATCATTCAAATCTGTTTTCGTTAACCGTTCCAATTTATCCATTTTCAATCCCTCTACTTTAGCTTAAGCGTGTTTTTTCAGCGCAACGCCGAGCCCCAGAAAAATCAGCAAACCAATCGCCAACATGGCCCGGTTGACGGTCAAACTACTTAAAGGCAGCTTTGTTAAAATGATTGCGCTCGCCATAATTAGGAACGCGCCCGCTGCACCATATTTAATTAACATCTTAACCATTATTATCCCTCTTTAAGTTCTTGTTGCACCATTTGTTTTTCAGCAACTTTGAAGAATGGGTAATAGAGTACACCCGCAATCACTAGTTCAATTGCCGACCATACTCCAGCTCGCCAATCCCAACCGGTGGCCATCAGCGGACCGATAATCGGTGGCATCGTCCACGGCACCATCATTACGGCTGGCCGAATTAGGTGCACGGCCATTAACAAGTACGTCGTAATCGTCAACACTTGCGGAACCACGATAAACGGAATTAAGGTAATCGGGTTCATAACCACCGGAAAACCAAAGATTACCGGCTCGTTAATTTCAAATAAGGCACTTGGGAAGGCTACCTTCCCTAACTCCCGGTAGGCCTTACTCTTGGAAGACAGCATCCAGAAGACCAACATGATGGTTGCCCCGGTTCCCCCCACGTTAACGAACAAACTCGAAAATCCGAGAGAGGTTATGTATGGGATGGTTTGGTGGTGCGCGTACGCACCCCCGTTAGCCGCCAAAAATTGTAAGAAAATCGGGTCCGAAATTCCTTGAAGCGTCATGTCCCCGTGAATTCCGGCAACCCATAAAATGCTAACCAAAAGGGTGTAGAACATGATTCCCGGCAAACTGTTCATCGCAAACAGCAACGGGTGGAAAATACTTTGAATAAAGTGATTAATATCAAAATGAAGTGGAACCCGCAATCCCCAGAAAAATAGCAAAATCAAAAATGCGGGAGTTAAGGAAGCAAACGACTGACTAACCGCCGCGGGAACGCCCTTAGGCAACTTGATAATCCAATCCTTCTTCACGAATAAACGTAAAATTGAAACTGAAATAAATGAACAAACAATTGCAGTAAACAAACCAGAAGAAGCAAAATTATCAGTATCCAGCGTCAGTTTGCTATTAAACGAAGTGACGATGAACGCCATGGTCGACAAACCCGCACCGTTGATTGCATCTAAATCGAGCGCCTTTGCCAACTCGTAACCAATTCCAATCGTGGCTAACAGGGAAATAATCCCAAACGAGCCGTTAACCGCGACCCCCATCGCCCCCATGTACGGCTTCATAAAGTTCGTCCATGCGGGAATCGGGATGTTCGCGATAATCAAGAAAATCGATCCGCTAATTACGGCCGGTAAGGTCAATACCAGACCGTTCCGGATTGAAACTAAGTACTTATTATTTCCCGCCTTCGCCAGCGGTGGCATCAAACTGGACTGCACCCAGTTCATAAAATTATTCATCTACGGTTCCTCCTAACTACGGTAACCTACCCAAAAATCCAACTCAACCAACAGACTAAGTATAGAAATGTTTTTGATAAATGTAAACCCTTACAAATAAATAATTAGATATTTTTGCTTAGTTTTACCGCAAACGTGCGTTAAAAAAGCTATTTTTTAGACTGGTATATACCTATTGCGATAGGTTGGAACCTGCTGGTGGGGTTATCATGGCAAACAAAAAGACCGGCTTAACTACATTTCAAAGTCCATCAAATTGCACTTCTGAAATGCACCATTGCCGATCTAAGTTGCCTAGCGATAAATTGCTTTGAGATTGTACCGCACGTATTTTTTAAAAAAGTTGGCTAAGTAAAATGTCGTGTTCTTTGCCATCGGCCACATTGAAATGCCAATTCCGCAAAAAATTAACGATAGCGGCACTTCATACCACGTCAAACTTTCCGGCCACGGAAGATGGTACGCCATTACCGCTAGCCATTCCACAAATAGTAACAACGGCGCCCCAATAAAGGCTACCATAGTAACCCATAACCCTACTAAAATGCCGATCACCGCGACGACCGCTCCCGCCGTAAACAAAACGTTAAACCAAAAAATACCAAATAATGCCATCCAATTAACCTGCTTCATTGGATCTCCTTCTTCCTGAACTGGTTTAAGAAGGGATGTATTGGTCAATTCGTCAATCGACACGCCATAAAGTTCCGCTAAGTCCTTTAACGCATAGATGTTAGGAGTCGTCTTCCCCTGCTCCCAGCGTGAAATGGTTTGCCGCGTCACGTACAGCTGACTCGCCACCTCCGCTTGGGTTAAGTGACGATTTTGTCGTACCTTTTGTAATGCCGGTCCGATTGACATTTGATCAACTCCTTCTGGCTTCATTCTGCCATATCCCACAGTTTTGCCAAGCAACAACCCTGTTGCACGCCCCGATACCGAGGTTTATTTAACTTCAATTCATTTTACGTTAAACTTCATTGAAGTTAAAGTGAAGTTCAGCGAAAAAAAGCTAGGAAAAACTAAAAAACACTTTTCAAGGATAAAAAAGTTATTTTGGTTTTTTGACTTCAATAGAGCCAAAACGTGTGCCAAAAAGTCAGTTTGTTCCGCTTAACCAAAAATTGCCCATCATGCCTAATTTTGGCATGATGGGCAATTTTCAGTTAATGCTCGCAAACTAACCGACTTTTGTCCCACTCTCCTTTTGGGAATTAACGAGTTTTTCTTCGTACCAACAAATCCATTAGAGGGTTTCCGCACTCAAAACTCCGTCGTTAATCTTAAACATTTGATCAGCGTAGTCCTTTAAGCGCATGTCGTGGGTAACGATCACGACCGCCTTATTATGTTCGTGCGCTAGTCGGGCAAACATCTTGCCGACTTCCTTTACCCGCGAACTATCTAAAGCTGCCGTTGGTTCGTCCGCTAGGATAATCGACGGGTCCGGATACAAGGCCCGGGCAATTGCCACCCGTTGTTGTTGTCCACCCGAGAGTTCGGTAGGATATTTATCTACCAAATCTTCGACCCCCAGTTGGGTGAGCAAGTCGTTTAATTCTGCTTGCGATAAATTATGGTCCTTTTTGACCTTATCAACTAACTTGAATTGGTCCTTGACGGTCAGGAAGGGTAACAAATGGTAGTTTTGCAACACAAACCCAATTTCATTGAGCCGTAGTTTTTCCAACGCCTTCCGGGAACTATCCTGGTAGTCATGACCGTTGACCTTGACCTTACCGCTCGTCGGGGTCCGCAAACCGCCGGCAATCGTCAAGAAAGTACTCTTTCCGGAACCACTTGGCCCAATAATTAAGCTTAGGGTTCCCGCTTCCGCCTTGAAATCAATGTCGTGAAGCACGTGCACTTCGGCAATCCCCTTCCCGTAAATCTGGTTAATGCCGTTCATTTCAATTGCTGCCATGGTTTTATCCTCCAATCACACTTACCGGGTCTAGTTTGATGACGCTACGAATCGGAACTAACGCACCTAAGAGCGCCGTAATTACTAATCCAACGCCCACTGCGGATAACATTGGCACGTCAAAGGCCATTGGAACCGCTGGTGGTAATACGGCCGCCGTGGCAATCGTCAACAACGTACCGATAATAATTCCGCTAACTACCAGTACTAATGATTGCGCGATTGTGCTCCACGCAATTACCCGGCTCGGAATTCCTTGGGCGCGAAGTACCGCATAGTTAGGTAGCTTCTGGATCGTCAAAATGTACAAGAAGATTGCGATCACAATTAATGAAATTGCCATCAGGAAGCCGATCATCAAAGCAAAGGTCATGTTTTGTGCGGAATATCCCGGCAGTTTTTGGATAAAGGCTTTTTTAGTGTAAGTCTTCAGGGGCTTTTTCACCTTTAAATCGTTTGTCTTTGAAACGATTGCACTGGCCTTGGTTTGGGGCATTGCCCGTTTCAAATCCCGCCAGTCATCCAACGTTCCATAAATTACCGGCGCAATGTTTAACTTCGCGTTATGAGTGAACCCGACAATTTTAAAGGTTTGGTCCGCGTCGTTTAACTTCAATTTGTCGCCGATTTTATAACCGCTTTGCTCAAACTTATCGTCAACCACCACTTCATGGTCGTGTTTAATTTTGTGGCCACTGGTTAATTTCAATTGTTTGGCAATAAATTGGTCATTTTGAATTCCCACGAAGGAAGACGAAATTTTTTCGTGCTTGCCTTCCTTGGCCACTACCGAAATTTGGCCGATCAGGGCGTCGTTTTTGGTCAGTTTTTGGTCCTTGACCTGCTGATCCGTAATTAAGGATTGGCTAAGGTTAACGTTTGCATCCTGATTCAAAACTACCGAATTAATTTTCCAAGAGTTGATGGCGTCGGTATTTTGGTGGGCTAACCCCAGGGCTAAACTAGTCAAAATAAAGATTAGGTAGCTAATCAAGACAATCATGCCGATAATTAGCGAATACCGCAACTTTTCGCGTTTAATCTCCTTCAAAGCTAAAAACATATCTATTCCTCCAGAATTTTTAGGATCTTAGTTAGTTGTGCTAAACGAGCTTCCGCAGTCTCCGGTTCCACAATCGCTCCGCGCAGCGTGTCGTGTACCAAGGTTTGTTGGGCCCATTGCCGTTCACCGCCGGGGTGGACCGGGGCAATCCAATGGGCCACGTACGCTTCGTTGTGGCGAAAGTGCATTTGCAATAACTCGTAGTATTTACTGGAATGCGCATTCTCCACAAAATCACGGACCGTGGTCACTAAAGCGGGACCTCGGGCGGCCGGGACGTGCAAAGATTGGTGAATGTCGCGCATGGCTACTTGGTAAATGTAACGGTAAGCGTCAATTAAATCAGCAAAATAATTGTAAAAAGCTCCCCGTGAAATGCCCGCATCCTTAACAATCCGAGCAACCTGCGCCTCGGCAACTGGGTAACGCGAAAATTCCGTCAAAAGGGCCGTTTCAATCGCCGCTTTTTTAGTTGGCTTTAACTTCACCAGCGTCTCTGAGGGCAACCTTGCCACCTCCTTAATCAAAAATGACACCGTGTCAATATGGTTAGAATACCACATTCTGACACGGTGTCAATTTTAAACTCTCGTTTTAACTTCCAAAAGTTTAGTATTTACCTGCCGAACAAATTCCTGATCGTGATCAATAAGCAGCATGGGCGGCCGCACTCGTAGAATTAACTGTTGGATTTGTTCCCGGGTAATTACGTCTAAGTAGTTCAAGGGTTCGTCCCAAATATAGAGGTGGGCGGGTTCACAAAGCGCGCGGGCCAAAGCCACTTTCCGTTTTTGCCCCATGCTCATCTGTTCAATTCGTTGGGTGAACATTTCCCGTTCAAACCCTAATTTTCGCAGGGTGGCTAACAAGTCCTGCAACTCTACGCCCTTTGCTTGCGCGAAACTTGCTAAATCCCCGCTTAGTGCGTCAAATGCCTGGGGAAGGTAGGAAACCTTCAGTCCATTTCGTAAATTAACGGATCCGGTCGTTCGAAGCTCCGGACTTCCTAAAATTGCCGCAATTAAGGTCGATTTTCCCACACCGTTGGGTCCCTGGAGCACGATCCGTTCGCCAACCTTGAGGGTGAAACTGATTGGTTGGTTTAACGGTCCCTTTCCGCGGCTTACCACCAGTTGGTCAACCGTTAAAAGGCTCGCATTTACCGGAAGTCGGGGAGGATTGTAGTTCAATTGAAGTTCAGCTTCGATCTCGATATTTTTCAATAACCGTTGTTTATCCGCTACTTTTGCTTCCGCGCGGGCTTGAATCGTGGTTGCACGCTTCATGATTTTAGCAGCTTTATGCCCGACAAAACCCTTATCGGGCGCGCCCGCCTTTTCCCGTTCGGTCGCCATTGACCAATTTTGTTTCTGGTGGGCGGCCTTGGATAATTGCTTAACTTCCTTCTGCAAGGTTTCCTTGGTTCGCCGCTCCCGCTCGTCTTCGCGTTGGCGTTCGGTTGCCCAAGTCGTGTAATTGCCATGCAAGCTCGTAATTTGAGCCCGGTCAATTGCGATGACGTGGTCGATTACCTGATTTAAAAAATCGCGGTCGTGGCTAACCACGATAAAACCCTGTTTTCGCTTTAAATAATCCGCCAACCGTTGCCGGCCTTCATCGTCCAAGTGGTTGGTCGGCTCATCAATTAGTTGGAAAGCCCCCGCATTCGCGAACATCGCCGCTAATTGCGCTTTGGTACGTTGTCCGGGGCTCAGTTCGTCATACGGTCGCGCAAGAAGCTCGTTGGGCAAGCCGATTCGGTCCATTTCCCGTTCGACTTCCCAAAAATTAGAGTAATCCCGTTGCGTGATTTCCATCAACACCTTTTCCAAAGGCGCTTGAGGATTGGGGACCTTTGCTGGAAAATAATTGAACTGCAAATCGGTGTTTACCTGCCCTTGATAAGGCACCTGTCCCCGTAGAATTTTTAATAAGGTCGTTTTTCCCCGGCCGTTTCGGCCAATTAAGCCCAATTTCCACCGGGCGTCAATTTCTAAATTGACCTTCTCAAACAGCGGGGATACTTGTTGATCATAACTATAACTTAAATTTTTAATTTGAATAATTCCCAATTAGCTCGCCTCCCATTTTTTTCGGGAGTCGACGATTTAAGACACAAAAAAAGCACTAGGTGTGCAGTTCCTAGCGCAGTACAAAAGTGCAAAATACCAATATAACTTATTTTGGATAGGCACCCTGACTGGATCAAAAACCGCAGACTACTCCGAAAAACAAAGAAATCGTCATTTCTTAATCTTCGAAAATTAGTCTGTAATCTTCAATCCCATCAACATCCCTTCCATTGAATATACGCTTATGGTAACAAGCCCGTTAAATTTTTTCAAGCAATTAGCCTATTTTGTAACATACCGTAAAAAATAAAATATATTAACCAATTATTTAGAAATATTTGTAACGGTAAAAATTATTTCAACATGAGTAATAGCCCGAAAATAATTAAGGCCCCGTAAACAAACTTAATTGCTCGGGCCGGTGCCATTCGATCAACAATCCAGTTGCCTAAGGGAACCGTTAAAACTAGCCCGGGGATTACCATTAGGAGCACTTTTACCGCTTCAAGCGACCAAAATCCAGCCGCAACGTGACTAATCACCACTAAAACACCCACGCAAAGGAAATGTGCTTGGAGAATTGCTCGGAGATGAGCGGCCGGCCATTGCTTCAACATTCCATAGACCGCCACCGGCACCCCGTGACTGTTATAGGCGCTCCCCAGCGCTCCCGAAACCATTCCTGCCAAATAATCGTAGCTTTTTGCTACCAAATGCGGTTTCCCTACGCGCCCTGAATGACTCCGCCACAAACTGTAGCCGCCATAAACAATCAAAAATAGTCCTAAGCCATGTAGCACCACGCTTGCCGGTAACGTTTTTACAAGGAGAATTCCCAGGGGTACCCCGATTAAAGAGCCGGTCACTAACCGGCGAACGGCCCGGAAATCAATCCGGTGCCACTCCCGAATCGTTGCCGGCAGCGCCACCAATAATCCTACCGCGCCAATCAACGCCGTACTCGTTTTCAAATCGTATCCCAGTAACGCCAATAAGGGCATTGATACTAGGGCTTCCCCAAAGCCAAACACCGTTCGAACTAACGCCCCTACCCACGCAATCAGCAAAACTCCCAGAATGATCAAAATAGCTTCCTCGTTTTCCTTCTTATTAAGTTACCATTTTATATGGTAATCGCGTTTTGCACCAGAGCCAAATGCCCGAAACCGCAATTAGGCGGGTAATTTTGTACTTCATTTCTTAAACTGAACTTCAATTCTAGCTTAATAATTAGGATTTAACTTCAATTTTAGCTTCAATAACTTAAATTTAACTTCATTTGCGATAAATGTTTGGCGTTTGCGGCCATTCGTTATAAGATAGTTCCAAGGAGTTGAATATTTTGCATACATTTACCATTGTACTAATTATTTTAATCGGATTAGAACACGTTGGCATCATGGGACTGGAACTTTTAGGCAGCGACCGGCTAATTGCGAAGAGTTTTAACTTACCGCTTGCTGAAGTCGAACGGCCTCATTTACGGACGGCGCTTGCCAATCAGGGACTTTACAACGGCTTTGTCGCCTTGTCCTTATTCTTAATCATCTTCATCCCCGGAGGGACCCTGCTTCGCGGAATGGCAATTGGCTTGCTAGCCGGCATCTTCATCATTGCTGCTTATGGCGCCCTCACCGTAGCTAAACGTATTCTGTGGATCCAGGGAGCACCCGCGCTAATTACAATGGTGCTGGCAATGTTCTTTTTATAATATGATTTAAGTAAGGCGCCCGTTGCGGGGCGTTTTTTTATTTGCTTATTGCAATTTCACTTTATCGGGCGTATTATTCAATGGCATTAACTATTCTGGATAGAATTCTTCATGGAGGGACTATGCAATGCTAAAGCTTATCAAACGCAACAAAACCAGGCTCTACTATGCTGACATTCTTTTAAGTTTGATTTACTTCCTGTTTTTTGCAAACAATATCATCCATTGTAACGTACAAAAATATCTATTCACCCACCTTCCCGTATGGGCTAACGTATCTTTAGCAGCGATATATCTAACCTGGTCAATTTACTTGTCTTGGGGAGAATAATTGCCGTATTTCAAATGCGGCTGGGAGATCGCTGCCGACAAGCTGTAGAGACTAGGAATTGTCAAAGAATATCGGGTAAGTAACCCTCCATCGAAATGAGTTGCAACGTCTTTGGGATTGGTTTTTTTATAAAGGAAAACAATTATGCTGAAATTTATCAAACAAAATAAAACTATATTGTATTACGCCAACTCCGTCTTAACCATAATTTACCTTTTGCTTTTTACTAATAACAGTATCCACTGTAATATACAAAAAGATCTCTTTGCCCACTTTCCCGTGGGGGTTAACGCAGTTTTAATAGTCATATACCTAATCTGGTCAATTTATTTATTACTTCCGTAGCCTTATAACAAAAAATGGTAGCTTTCAGCATTAATTGACTGAAAACTACCATTTTTATTATGCAACTAATTATTGCTAACACTTCCGTCCTGCATCGTGGAAGTGAGTGCTACCAACCGGTTTCTGCCAGCCCAAATTTCGTCTTATTCTTGATTATTATCGTACAAGGTCGCCTTCCGCTTCGTACTTTCGATAATCAACGCGATTACTACCAGCACTACTAAAATGGTAAATAACCCGAGACTATACAAGAAGACAAAGGAAGTCGACTCAATAATCATACTACCGACTAACGGTCCCATTGCCCGACCAGCTGACGGAAAGGCACTCGCCAAACCTTGGTACTTACCCTTTTGGTCATATGGCGAAAGGCTATTAACAATCGCTGGAATCGATGGGAAGGCGATTGCTTCACCCACGGTCAAAACGATCATCGCAATTACGAAGTGGTAGTACTGGTGTGCCACGGCCAAAATTCCAAAGGAGGCCATGAAGAACGCGATTCCGAGATAAACTTGGTGATACGGGTCCTTTAACAAACGGCCGCCTCGTGAACTTAAGAGGCCTTGCACAATCAAAATAAATAATCCGTTAACCGTCCAAAGGAAACTGTATAAACGAAGCGGAATGTGCAGTTTCAACATGTAAATTGAAACGGTACTGTTCCATTGTTGGTAAAAGATCCACATAATTACCAAACTAACGAAAAACGACATAATAATCGTAAAGTTAACCTTAGGCATTTTGGATTGAATGTCTTGAGTCTGTTGCACTGATTGTACCGATTGGTCTTCCTTTGGGATTCGATAAGTGAAGAAGGCCACCACGAAGAATACGGTAAACATGACCGTCGCAATCGTGAAAAGCGGCGCAACGCTGTGTTTGAAGAGAATTCCCACGATTGCCGTTCCCAGCATTACTCCCAAATTTTGTACGAAGTATAGCATGTTAAAGACGTAGCGTCCGTCCTTACTCTTGATTGAGGTTCCCATGGAATTATTCAAAGCAACAATCCAGCCGGTCCCAAACCCGATTAACACGAGGAAAATTGGGTATGTGGGCCAACCATTGAAGAAAATTAGCGTGAAAAATGAAATCCAGGTGAACACGATCCCACCCAGAATTAAATAATAGCTATCGTATTTGTCGTACAGTTTCCCAGCAACAAATGATCCTAAAATACTCGCTACTGAATTCAAAAACAAAACTACTCCGGCTGCCACCAAGGAATGGCCAAGCTCTTGATTCATATAAATTGTCGTTAGGGGCCACACCGAGCTCATCGCAATACTATCAATCAAAACCCCTAACAATAACCACTTTAACTTTAATTCGCGCATAATTCCCTCCCAATTTTTTTATAAAGTAAAAGACTGACTCAGGCGAAATGGTCTGAAACCAGTCTTTGAAAAGAAGTCTCCTCCTAATCGCCCTAGTGCGCTCCGGCTTCGGGCATGTATGCTAATGAAGAAAATTTATTGTATGACTTAATAAACAGCAGGTTGACCGTCCCCCGGGCACCACTCCGGTTTTTTTCAATAATGACTTCCACCGGACCCACGTTTTGGTCTTCTTCGTCGCGGGGGTCTTGGTCCTGATCCTGCTGATTAGTCCCGTCGTCTCGTTCGTAGTAGTCCTCCCGATATAGGAAGGCAACAATATCGGCATCTTGTTCAATCGATCCCGATTCACGAATATCCGACATGACGGGCCGTTTATCCTGGCGTTGTTCAACTCCCCGAGAAAGCTGGGAAAGCGCAATAACTGGAATTCCCAACTCCTTAGCAAGTTTCTTTAGTTGACGGGAAATTGCAGAAACTTCTTGTTGCCGGTTTTCACCGGAACCTTCGATTAGCTGGAGGTAATCAACCACTACTAACCCTAAGTTTCCTTGTTCTTTAGCCAAGCGCCGACATTTCGCCCGAATTTCCGACATCTTAATGCCGGGAGTATCGTCGATATAAATGTTGGTCTTTGCTAACGAACCCATTGCCACCACTAAATTCTGCCACTCTTCTTCATTTAACTGACCGGTTCTCAAATGATTTGCATCAATACTTCCTTCGGCACACAACATCCGGTTAACCAGTTGTTCTGCACCCATTTCTAGACTAAAAATTGCGACAGCTTTATCCGTTTTGGTTCCCACGTTTTGCGCAATATTTAACGCAAAGGCCGTTTTACCAACCGCCGGACGCGCAGCTAAAATAATTAATTCGTCCGCGTGCAAGCCCGTCGTAATTTTATCTAATTCCTTAAAGCCCGTCGGCAATCCTGTAATTTCATCATCATTTTGGTACAGGCGGTCAATTTCCTCCATTGAAGAAGTCAACACGTCCGTAATGGGCTTAAACCCAGTCTGGTTGCGGTTTTCAGCCACGTCCATGATTTCGCGCTCGGCTTCGTCAAGAATTTCCGAAACGTCATTTTCCTGGGTGTAGCCCATGGTGGCAATCGAGGTCGCCGTTTTAATCAATTTTCGCAACAGTGCCTTTTCTTGCACAATTTTCGCGTAGTAGCCTACGTTAGCGGCCGTGGGCACGGAACCTGCTAGTTCGGCAATGTACGTAATGCCACCCGCATCTTCAAGCTGGTGGTGCTCTTCTAAGGCATTATTGACCGTTAACGCATCAATTGCTTCGTCAGCATCGTTTAACTCGACCATCGTCTTAAAAATGACTTGATGGGCGTGTTTGTAGAAGTCGTCCGCCGTGACGAATTCCATTGCGTCGATCAACGCATCTGAATTTAAAAAAACAGCTCCCAAAACCGCCTTTTCGGCCTCAATATTTTGAGGGGGCGTTTGATTTTCTAAAATCCCGTTATCCATGATACTCTCCCATGCTCAAAATCTAGAGTTGAAAGCTATTTTCGGCGACCTATTTTTCAGAAACGTGTACCCGAATTTTAGCCGTAACTTGTTGGTGAAGCTTAACGGGCACGTTGGTGTAACCCATGCTCCGAATTGGCTCGTTCAACTCAATTTTCCGTTTATCAATCTTAATATCAAACTGTTGTTCCAATGCCGTGGCAATTTGTTTGCTAGGAATCGAACCGAATAACCGGCCGTCCTTACCAGCCTTGGCCTTGATTTCCACGACCGTTGCGTCAGCTTCCAAAACTTGTTTTAACTTTTGGGCTTCTGCTAACACTTCGGCTTCGTGCTTTTCTTCAGCCTTTTTTTGCCCCTTTAATTCGCTCATGGCCGCTTTAGTAGCCGCCTTCGCTTTACCATTTTTGATTAAGAAGTTTTGCGCGTATCCGTCGGGGACGTTTTTAACCTCTCCGCGTTTACCCTTACCCTTTACGTCTTCCATAAAAATAACTTTCATCAGAATCACTCCTCTTCTTCATCTTTTTGCAAAAGTGCAATTAGTTGATCCTTCGCGTCGGCTACCGTAACGTCCTTCATTTGGGTCGCTGCCATCGCTAAATGACCGCCACCGCCCAGTTCTTCCATGATAATTTGGACGTTTTCCGTACCGGCACTGCGCGCTGAAATTCCCACGACATCATCAGATCGTCGGGTAATGACAAACGAAGCCTCCACACCCGAGATGTTTAAGAGGGAATCAGCCGCTTGGGCTGCAATAACTGGATCGTATTCCCGATCCTCTTCCCCAACACAAATCGCGTACTTCACGTCGACAAATTGGACCGTGTCGATCAGGTGGTTGCGTTGCATATAGCTTTCCACGTTTTCCTTCAGCAAGTACCGAATCAAGTCTTCATCGGCCCCTACCGAGCGTAGGTAACTTGCCGCGTCAAACGTCCGGGTTCCGGTCCGCTCGGTAAACGACTTCGTATCCACTTCGATTCCGGCTAAAATCGCGGTAGCTTCGATAGGCTGGATCGGATCGCCATCATGTGATTGATATTCGAACATTTCCGTAATCAACTCACCCGTTGAAGATGCGTAAGGTTCGATGTACACCAGCACGGGATTTTCCGGAAATTCGGTACCGCGACGGTGGTGGTCGATGATAATCGTCCGGTCGCTTAACTTCTCGAATAGTTCCTTTGAAGTAGTCATCGATGGTTTCGAATGGTCGACCATCACCAGTAAACTCTGACTATTAGCCAGTTCCAAGGCTTGGTCGGCGTCAATAATTGAATCCCGAATGTCTTCGTGTTCGTCTAACTTATCAATCAACCGTTTCACATCGGAATGGACGCCTTCTTGATCAAGAACAATCCAAGCTTCCTTTTTGTTCATCTGGGCAATCCGCCGAATTCCCAGCGCCGAACCTAACGAATCAAGGTCAGTTCGAGTATGTCCCATAACAAAGACTTGGTCGGCTTGATTCATTAATTCTTGGATGGCTTGTCCAATCATCCGCGCCCGTACCCGGGTTCGTTTTTCCATCGGGTTCGTCTTTCCCCCGTAGAAACGCGCAGGTTCATCTTCAGCCTTAACCACTACTTGGTCACCGCCCCGCCCTAAAGCAAGGTCCAGATTGCTTTGTGACACGTCAGCCAGTTTATTAAGGTTGTCATCCCCATAAGCAATCCCGATACTCAAGGTAACCGGTGAATTTTGCTTCGAAGTGGCTTCTCGAATCGTATCTAATAGTTTGAAACTATCTTCTTCAACCTTTTGTAAGGTTTCGTTATACATAATTACAAAAAAGTGGTCGTCATCCACGCGCCGCAGGTAAATTCCAAACGACTGCGCCCAACTAGAAATCTGGTTGGTGACGAAGTTATTCAAGTTGGAAACATCCGAGTCCGTCATGGCTTGGGTAATTTCATCATAATTATCGATGAAAATTTGTCCAATTACCACCTGGCGATTTTCAAAACGATTTTCCATTTGTGCGTAGTTAGTAACGTCCACAAAGTACGCCACCCGCTCATCTTTTTGCACCAGTACGTCAAAAGTCCGGTCCTTCCATTCGACCCGGTTAAGCCCTTCTTGGTCTTGATGCCGGTCAATGACTTCCGCCAAGTCTTCGTCAACTTCGGTCAGCAAATGCCCAAGTACCTTTTGGTCACCAAAGTAATGTTGCAACTTGGGATTGACCCACTCGACCCGCTTTTGATCACTATAGATTAAAATTCCGATCGGCATGGATAGCATTGCATCTTCTTCAGCTTGATCAACCCGAAAAGATAGCTCCGCAATGTATTTACTGGTTTCGTCACTAATTAAATTCAACGTCCGTACGCTGAAAACCCCCGTCACGATAACCAAGCCTAACATTATCACGCCAATAACCGGATTAATATAAAACGCTAATCCCAGTCCAATCAACGAAAGCACCGTAATTACCACAGCAACGATTCCTACTCGCGGATTACGGATAAACGCTGGTAGACGATCGACTAATTTCATAACACTTCTCCTAAAAAAATGTGTCTAACTATCTTTGATTTTACCATACTTGGCTTGACATAAAACAGCCGTTTAGATTGGAAAGTTCGTCGTCAAAAAATCCCCTATATTTAGCGGTTTGCGCTTAGCTCAGCCACAAGAAAAAGAGACCAGAAAAACTAATTCGTTTTTCTAGTCTCTATGTTCGCTTACTTTGATTACTTTACCGAAGCTTAGTCTTCAGCAACGAATGGTAGCAAGCCCATGATCCGTGCGCGCTTGATTGCGATTGTCAAACGGCGTTGGTTCTTAGCACTTGTTCCACTAACCCGACGAGGTAAAATCTTACCGCGTTCTGAGATGAATCGTTTTAACAATTCAGTATCTTTGTAATCGATGTATTCAATGTGGTTTGCAGCAATGTAGTCGACTTTACGACGACGACGGCCGCCACGTTTTTGATATGCCATTAGTGATTGCCCTCCTCTATAATTTGATTTTAGAACGGTAAATCATCGTCAGAAATATCAATTGACTGTCCGCCATTTGCAAACGGATCGTTCGGGTTCGAATTGTTAGGCTGCGATGCAGCACCATTGTTATTCGCTTGACCACTGTCAAAAGGATTTCCAGCAGATGATTGTGAAGGGGCAGATTGACCGTTGTTGAAGCCTTCATTTTCTTGACGGCGTTCGGAAGCCGAACGGGATTCAAGAAGTGAGAAGTTATCCGCAACAACTTCGGTAACGTATACTCGTTGTCCTTGTTGGTTTTCGTACGAACGGGTTTGGATCCGACCGTCGATACCTACTAGAGAGCCTTTGCGCGTGAAGTTGGCGAAGTTTTCCGCCGCTTTCCGCCACATTACACAGTTGATGAAATCCGCTTCGCGTTCACCCTGTGAGTTAGTAAACTGACGGTTAACCGCCACGGTAAAACTAACTACGGCAGCGCCACTACTTGTATATCGTAGTTCAGGATCTCTTGTTAAACGTCCAACTAGTACGGCACGATTAATCATAATATCCACTCCTTCCTTGATTTTTAACGATTATTATTAACGTACAACGATCATGTGACGAAGAATTCCGTCAGCAATCTTTGAAAGACGGTCGAATTCGTTCAACGCCTTGTCATCGCTAGCTTTGATGTTAACTACGTGGTAGATACCTTCGTTAAAACCACCAATTTCGTATGCGAAACGACGTTTTGACCAGTCTTTTGAATCAACGATTTCAGCACCATTGTCAGTCAAAATCTTGTCGAAACGTTCAACTAAAGCTGTCTTAGCTGCATCGTCAAGGTTTGGAGCAATGATGTATGTGATTTCGTAATTTTTTTCCATTTGATATACACCTCCTCTTGGACTTATGGCCTTCTATCAACTGTAGAAAGCAAGGAGAGTCTGCCAAAAAACGCTGGCAACTCACAAATAAAGATTATAACATTCAACGTAGTTAGACGCAATAACAAAAAGCCTGATTAACGATATACACTTATAAAGTACTTCGAAAATCAGACTTTTATTTTTTATTCTTCAGATTGAGTTTCTGCAGAAGCTGCTGGAGCTTCATTAGTAGCGGCGCTAGTGTCGGCAGAGTCTTCGGATTCGTCGTCCTTTTCCTCTTCAACAATCGCCATCGTAGCTACCTTAGAATTTTCATCCGTCTTAATGACGTGCACTCCAAGGGTAGAACGACCGGTTGTCGAAACGTTATCCACGTTAAACCGGATCATCACTCCGCGGTCGGTAATTAACATAACGTCTTCGTTACCTTCCACGGTGACCAAGCCAGCCAACGGTCCGTTCTTTTCGGTGATGTTGGCAGTCTTGATTCCCTTACCGCCACGGCCTTTAATTGGGTATTCTTCGGCAGGCGTTTGCTTACCATAACCCTTTTCGGTAATGACCAGTACCTTGCTTTCAGGAGCAAGCACCGCAGAACCAACTACGTAGTCATTCTCCCGCAACCGAATTCCGCGAACCCCGGTTGCCGAGCGACCCATTGAACGCACTTCGCCTTCCTTAAAGCTAATTGCGTAACCGTTGTGGGTACCGATAATGATATTTTGGTGTCCGTCAGTAATTACCACGTTAATTACTTCGTCGCCGTCCTTGAGGTTAATGGCTTTAAGTCCGTTGCTGCGGATGTTCATAAATTCCGCAACCGGTGTCCGTTTTGCCACCCCTTGTAAAGTGGTGAAGAAGAGGTAACGATGTTCGTTATCTTCATCTCCGTTACCGCGGCCGATGTTGATTACCGCTTGGATACTTTCACCACTATCGATTCCCAACAAGTTAATTACCGGAATTCCCTTTGCGGTACGGCTATATTCAGGAATTTCGTAACCTTTCATCCGGTAAACTTTTCCGGCATTCGTAAAGAAGAGTAACACGTCGTGAGTCGAGGTAGAAACCAGGTGTTCGATGAAGTCGTCTTCGTGAACGCCCATTCCTTGAATTCCCCGACCACCCCGATTTTGGGTCTTAAATTCGGAAGTTGGCATCCGCTTGATGTAGCCGTTATGGGTCAAAGTAACCATGACGTCTTCTTCTTCGATCAAGTCTTCGTCTTCAAGGCTGAGGACTTCACCGACCATCAGTTCCGTACGCCGTTCATCCCCGAATTTTTCTTGAATTTCAAGCAATTCGTTATAGATGATTTCATGGATCCGTTCGGTATGAGCCAAGATATCACGGTAGTCGGCAATGGCTGCCATAACTTTCCGATACTCGTCTTCAACCTTTTCCCGTTCCAATCCGGTCAAGCGCACCAACCGCATGTCCAGGATGGCTTGTGCTTGTTTACTGGAAAGCGAGTAGTTGTTCATCAACTGGTCTTTAGCCACTTCAGCCGTTTGGGATCCGCGGATAATGGCGATGATTTCGTCGATGTGATCCAACGCAATTCGTAAACCTTCTAAAATGTGTGCCCGCGCTTCGGCCTTCTTCAAGTCGAATTCAGTCCGCCGACGAACCACTTCTTCTTGGTGTTGCAAGTAGTATTGCAAGATTTGCTTGAGGCTCAATACCTTTGGCGCACCGTTAACGATGGCTAACATGTTGAATCCGAAGGTCGTTTGCATCAAGGTCATCTTGTAAAGATTGTTCAACACTACTGAAGCGCTGACGTCGCGCCGGACATCGATAACCACTCGCAAACCGTCCCGGTCAGACTCGTCGTTAACATCCGTAATTCCTTCGATCCGCTTATCACGAGCTAACTCAGCGATTCGTTCAATCAACTTCGCCTTGTTCACCATGTATGGCAATTCCGTAGCTACAATCCGTTCGCGGCCGTTCTTTTCAGTTTCAATGTCCACTTTTGCGCGCAAAATGATCGTTCCACGACCAGTTTCGTAAGCTTTGCGAATTCCGGATTTACCCATGACAATTCCGCCAGTTGGGAAATCAGGTCCCGGTAAAGCTTCCATAAGGTCGGCTGTCGTAGCATCCTCGTTGTTCATCAAAATATGAATCGCAGCGATTACCTCAGAAAGGTTGTGCGGCGGAATGTTAGTGGTCATCCCCACCGCGATCCCGGTCGCTCCGTTAACCAAGAGGTTTGGGAAACGGGACGGTAAAACGGACGGTTCACGTTCGGTCCCATCGTAGTTTTCTTGGAAATCAACGGTATTCTTGTTGATATCCCGCAACATTTCCAAAGTAATCTTACTCATCCGAGCTTCGGTATACCGCATCGCTGCGGCACCGTCGCCGTCGACCGAACCAAAGTTACCGTGCCCATCAACCAACATGTAGCGGTAACTAAAGTCTTGTGCCATCCGAACCATGGATTCGTAAATCGCTGAATCACCGTGGGGATGGTACTTTCCCATTACGTCCCCAACGATTCTGGCCGATTTCTTATATGGTTTTTCGGGGGTAACCCCCAACTCGTTCATCCCGTATAAAATCCGGCGATGGACGGGTTTCAAACCATCACGCACGTCAGGTAAGGCCCGCGCAACGATAACACTCATGGCATAGTCCAAGAATGATGTGCGCATTTGGTTACTTAAGTCAACGTCCGTAATGCGTCCTGACATATCTTCTGGCAATTCATTTTCCCCCTTAATTTTCTGGGCTGTTTTAAATTATTTAAGTTTAAATATCTAAGTTTTCAACGAAGACCGCGTTGTCTTCAATGAATTTGCGCCGAGGTTCTACTTTGTCACCCATCAGCATTTCAAAGTCCCCGTTAGCAGCGTCCAAATCATCAGCTGAAACCCGCAATAAGCGCCGGTTTTCCGGATTCATGGTCGTTTCCCAGAGCTGTTCAGCATCCATTTCACCAAGCCCCTTGTATCGTTGGATAACTGGTTTTGGCGATGGTGAAAGCTGACCGAGCACGGCTTCTAACTCTTCGTCGGAATCGATGTACTTGATCATCTTACCTTGCCGAACTTGGTACAGAGGCGGCTGAGCGATGTAAACGTAGCCTGCATCGATCATTGGCCGCATGTAGCGGTAGAACAACGTTAAGAGCAAGGTTCGAATGTGGGCTCCGTCGACATCGGCATCGGTCATGATGATTAGCTTATGGTAGTTAGCCTTGGTTACGTCAAAATCTTCCCCAAAGCCAGTTCCCAAAGCGGTAAATAGCGACCGAATTTCTTCGTTAGCCAACACCCGGTCCAACGTTGCTTTTTCAACGTTCAAAATCTTCCCGCGAATCGGCAAAATTGCTTGCGTGAGGCGTGAACGACCGGCTTTCGCGCTACCACCGGCCGAGTCCCCTTCGACGATGAACAATTCACTAATTTCAGGGTCCTTAGAGGTATTGTCAGCTAATTTACCAGGCAGGTTGTTTAATTCCAACCCGCTCTTCTTACGCGTAACTTCCCGCGCACGCTTAGCAGCCACCCGCGCTTTAGCAGCTAACACACCCTTGTCCACGATTTGCCGCGCAACTTTTGGATTTTCCAACAAGAACTTGCTGAATGTTTCCGCAAACACTTCGTTAACCGCGGTCCGGGCATCGGAATTGCCTAACTTGGTCTTGGTTTGCCCTTCGAATTGGGGATCCGGATGCTTAACGCTCACCACTGCCGTTAAACCTTCCCGAACGTCATCCCCAGAAAGTTTGTCGTCGTTTTCTTTCAAAATTCCGGTATTTTTCGCGTAATCGTTAATTACCCGAGTTAATGCCCGTTTGAACCCTTCTTCATGGGTTCCGCCTTCGTAGGTGTGAATGTTGTTAGTGAAGGTCAACAACTTGCTTTGGTAACCTTCAATGTATTGCATCGCAACTTCAACCGTGATTCCCTTAGTGATGCCTTCCACGTAAATTGGTTCAGGGAAGATCACTTCTTTGCCTTTGTTCAAGTATTCTACATAATGCCGAATTCCGCCTTCGTACAAGAAGTCGTCTTCGGTAGGCTTTTCTGGTCGCATATCCCGGAGGGTAATCCGCAAGCCCTTGTTCAAGAAGGCTAACTCGCGAATCCGGGTCCGGAGGATGTTGATATCAAAGACCGTAGTTTCTTGGAAAATGTCTGGATCTGGAACAAAGTGCACGATGGTTCCGTGATCGTCAGGATTCTTGGTAGGCCCAAGAACCTTCATTGGGGTTTTTACTTTTCCTTGTTCAAAGTCAATGTAGTAAATCTTACCGTCGCGCATAACCCGTGCGTCTAATTCGGTCGACAAAGCGTTAACTACCGAAGCCCCCACCCCGTGGAGTCCTCCGGAAACCTTGTAACCGCCGCCGCCAAATTTACCACCGGCATGTAAAACAGTATAAACAGTTTCCAGCGCGGGTTTTCCGGTCTTCTTTTGAATGTCTACTGGAATCCCCCGTCCGTTATCACTAACGGTAATGCTGTTATCTTTTTCCACGACCACGTCGATTTTATTTGCAAATCCGGCTAAGGCTTCATCAATCCCGTTATCGATAATTTCCCAAACCAAGTGATGAAGACCTTGGGAACTGGTTGAACCAATGTACATCCCTGGTCGTTTACGAACTGCTTCCAGGCCCTCTAAGACCTGAATTTGACTCGCATCGTATTCTTTGGCTAATTCTGCTTTCGTCTCTTTTTCGTCTGCCAAAAGCTATTCCTCCTCGTTTTGCGTTAAAACTCCGTGGTCAATGTTAAAGACGTGGGGTTCGTTAATTAATTGTTGCGCCACGCCACTTAAACTAGTGGTCGTGATAAAGGTTTGGACCTTATTTTGAATCGCGGTCAACAGGTGCGTTTGCCGACTATCATCTAATTCGGAAAGCACGTCGTCGAGTAACAGAACCGGATATTCTCCAGTTTCTTCTTTCATCAAGTCAATTTCCGCAAGCTTCACGCTTAACGCCGTGGTGCGTTGTTGTCCTTGGGAGCCAAAGGTGGAGACGTTTTTTCCGTTGACGATAAACTTAACGTCGTCTAAATGTGGTCCCACCAAAGTTTTGCCCTGTTGTAACTCTCGTTGGCGATGCTTTTTCAACAGCTCCTGGAGCGCCGCGTAAATGGTTTCGGTCGACGTAGTCTCATCCTTTTTGAGCGGAGACACGTATTGAAACGTTAATTTTTCCAAACCTTGCGAGATTTCTTCGTGTACGGCTTGCGACCACTCTTCCAGCTTTTTTAAAAACTGAATTCGTTGAAAAATGATTTCGGCGCCATATGCCGCTAGCTGATCACTCAAAACGTCCAGATAAACTTGGTCTCCCTTAGGATCGATTTGCAGCTGCTTAAGATACTGGTTACGCTGCTTGAGCACCGAGCGATATTGCGCAGAATTGTACAGGTATTTAGAACTCATCTGCCCAAATTCCATATCAATAAACCGTCGGCGAACTGCTGGAGAGCCTTTTACAATCGAAAGGTCCTCTGGAGCAAACAAAATCACATTGAGTTGGCCAACATACTGTGATAACCGGCCTTGCTCAATATGATTAACTTTGGCATTTTTCCCCTTAGAAGAAATGTCGATTTCCACCGGGGTTTGCGTATGTTCTTTTTGAATGGTCCCCAATACCCGGGCTTCCTTAGCTTTCCAGCCAATTAAGTCGCGATCGTTGCTGGTTCGGTGACTGCGCGTTAACGCTAAAAAATAAATCGATTCTAAAAGATTGGTTTTACCTTGGGCGTTTTCGCCTAGCAAAACGTTGATCCCCGAACCGAATTCCACGCTAAGGTCCGCATAATTCCGAAAATTATGCAACTCAAGTGTTTTTAAATACATTTACTTCCCAGATTTCGTCGTAATCTTGAAGGAACCTTCGTCAGGAACTTCGATGACATCATTAGCGTAGAGTTTCCGTCCCCGCCGATCGTCTGGTTCTTCGTTAACTAAAACAGTGTGTTCTCGTAAATACCACTTTGCTTGTCCACCGGTTCCGATAATGCCCTCTTCTTTTAAAAGTTGGCCTAACGTAATGAACGGTGTGTTGATTTCAATTTCTTTTTGCATGACATCACCCCACATATCTTCTTATATATTATACCCTTATTTTGGACAAAAAACAATCGAATCAGGCGCTCAAAAGGCTTTTCAGCGAATTTACCCCCTTTGAATCATTTTTGCCTTAAGAAGGGTAATTTTTCTTAAAATTAAAATGAGGGGGATTATAAAAGAGTGCATTGAAACCTGGGTAGGCTTTGAGGACTAACCAAGCTAAGGGATTAATCACGAACTTGGTGATTGAGCCCTTAGCTTGGTTAGCCGCGGAAGACTGGGGTTCAATGCACGTTTCGACCATGCTGCAGCGGAGCACAAGGATTAACTGAGGATTAACCTTAACCGCGGGTTAGGTGGTTGAGGCTAATCCTTGGTTAACCGGAAGAAACTGGGTCGGGGCGCACGTTTCGCCTTCATTGCGGGAAAGCGCGCGAGCTTAATCTGGGTGCTTCGTTTCAATAAAGCGACCATAAAATACATAACTCCTCCGCGTTGCTTTTAATTATTGATCCCCCAATTAGAATTTATCCCACAAAAAAAAACAGGTCCGGAGCCTTAGCTGCCGAACCTGTTTTTTTAATTTTTTTACCATACAGAGCGTTAGGTTACTTTTTTAATCCCTAAAAAGTCCGTACTGGCGTAATTAATTGAATAAAGTTTTCTTGATCTTCCGTTGGGACCAACGTAAATGGACGCAACGGTGAAGTGAATTCCATTTTAATTGCCGTATGCCCGAATGAGCGTAGTGCATCTTTTAAGTAATCAGGATTAAATGAAATTTCCAAATCCTCACCTTGGATATCCTTAGTAACTACTACTTCTTCAACATTTCCGACTTCGGGAGAATCCCCCGTAATAATCGCTTTCTTTGCGGCCGCATTGATGGTTAATTTAACCACGTTATTGCGTCCAGCATGAGAAAGCAACGAAGCCCGTTCGATTGAAGCTAAAAGTTCGGGCGCTTCAAATTCCATCGCCGTCGTACTTTCTTTTGGAATTAACCGGGAAGTATCTGGGTATAATCCCTCTAGTAAACGCGTGTAGAACAAGGTTTCATCAAATGTAAACAAGGCTTGGTTTTCCGAAATTTGCAACGTAATCGTGTCAATTTCTTCATCCAACATCCGCGAAAGTTCTAACAAACTCTTTCCGGGGATGATAATGTCTTCCGGCATTTTTACGGCTTCGGGTAAGTTGATGATCCGCTGGCTAAGGCGGTGACTATCCGTAGCGACCGCGGTTAACTTATTGTTTTCAATCGTGAAATGAATTCCGGTCAAAATTGGCCGACTTTCTTGGTTGGAAACCGCAATAACCGTTTCATTGATCATTTCGCTAAATACATCGGCCTGCAATGTAATCGTGGTTTGACTGTCCACTTCTGGTAAATGTGGGAAGTTGTTGGCATCTAAACCGTTAATTTTAAATTCGGATGCTCCCGAAGTAATCGTGGTTTGGAACCCGTCCGAAACCTCAACTAACATTTTGTTGTCCGGTAATTTTTTTACGATGTCACTGAAGAACCGGGCAGTTAACACAATGTCACCCGTTTGTTCGATGTCTAATTCCGCATCCGGATCGTTAACGGAAATGGTTGTTTCAATCGAAATATCCGTATTGCTACCCGTTAACACTAGTTGGTCTGCTTCGGCTTTAATTTTCAAACCGGTCAAAATTGGAATCGTGGTTTTTGAAGAAATTGCGCGTTGAACTGCGTTTAATTTTTTAATGAACGTATTTCGTGCGATGGTAAATTTCATGTTTTAAAACTCCTTTTTACACGTGGCATGTATATATTAATTAATACTAAAAAAATAGTAATAGTAATAAGGGCTGTTAGCACTGTGGATAACTCAAAACGAAGCGGGAGAAACCCAAATCTTACTGTGGAGCACTTGTGGAAAACTTTTTGAGTTATCCACACTTATCCACAATTTACGGTTTTAACTCGCTCTTTAAATCGTCAATTTGACGAGCTAAATCACTGTTAGTTTCCAAGGCCGCTTTAATTTTGTCGCAAGAATGGATGACGGTGGTGTGGTCCTTGCCACCAAATTCAGTTCCAATCTTAGGCAACGAGTTATCGGTCAGCTCTCGCGAAAGGTACATCGCGATTTGCCGGGGAATAACGATTGATTTCAAACGCTTCTTCCCTTTTAAATCAGCAACCGAGACGTGGAAGTACTTAGCCACCTTATCCTGAATGATGGGGATGGTGACGTGACTAAGGTTGCTGCCAAAGTTCAAGCTCCGCAGCGCGTCAGCTGCCAAATCGGTAGTAATCGCGGCATTTTGCAATTGAGCGTAGGCCTGAATGCGCGCCATCGCCCCTTCCAATTCCCGAATATTGGAATCAATCCGGTTAGCGATGAAATCCAGAGTCTCATCTGGAATTTCCACATTGTCAGCCTGCGCCTTTTCCCGCAAAATAGCGATCCGGGTTTCGAGATCCGGAGGCGTAATGTCAACGGACAACCCCCATTTAAACCGGGAAACCAACCGCTCTTGCAACTTAGGAATTTCATTAGGCAACCGGTCGGACGTTAGCACAATTTGTTTTTGCGCGTTGTACAACGCTTCAAAAGTATGGAAGAACTCTTCTTGAGTAGCTTCCTTATCCGCGAAAAACTGTACGTCGTCCACTAACAAAAGGTCCACGTTGCGATACTTTTCGTGGAATTCTTCCGTGGTGTTTTTCTGAATGGAATTAATGAAGTCGTTCGTGAAGGCTTCACTAGTAACGTACTTGACCCGCGTCTGGGGGTCGTTTTCTAAAAGCTGATGGCCAATCGCGTGCATTAAATGGGTCTTTCCAAGCCCCACGCCCCCGTAGAAGAAGAGCGGGTTGTAAAGAACGCCGGGTTCGTCGGAAACCGCCATTGCAGCAGCGTGCGCCATCTGGTTACCACTTCCGATAACAAAGGTATCGAAAGTGTAACGACTATTAAGCTGGGTGTCTTCGGTGGAGAAGGACGAAGATTTGTCAGTGCTCTGGGGCTTTTGCGCCTGTTGAGCTTTAAACTCGTCTTCCGTCACGAATTCGGGCGTAATGTCCTGATCCGTGAACTGGTAGGCGTATTCGACAAATTTTTCCATTAAATGTTTCGTCCAGTAGTCACGGTGCAAATTAGATAGAACCTTAATTTTCATTACGTGGTTATCCAATGAAATTGGTTCGGCCGTGTCCACCCAAGCACCAAAACTAGCTTTCGACATTGAGTCGTCATTTTCGAAACTATTTTTGATATGGTTCCAAAGGTCAATATAGTTAGGCACTTTTTATTCCTCCAAAATTTTTAGCTCATTCAGTTTATCATAAAAAAAATCGGTTTTCCACAGGGGTGTGGAAAACTAAATGGTGTAAAATAACAGGCTGTGAGTTGGGTTTTCCACAGGCTGGGGAAATAACGCATCCTTAAAACCAAAAGTAGAGTTGTGAACACCAACCTGTGGATAAAAGATGTTGTAATAACGGTGTTAATTGGACATATCCACAGATTTCCACAAGGCTGTGGATAACTCTATAAACAGGCTGTGATTTGTGAAAATCGCTGCGAAAAAGCCTGTGCAAAATCGAAAATAACTAAAATGGTTATCCACAATTTAATCGACAAACTAACGCTCTGTTTGTGGATAATTTTTTTCCGTTAGGTTTTATTTGGTGGTTTGCTTTCTATGGCAAATGTGCTATTATGTTAAGGTAATTGTTTTAAAGGACATAAACTGATTTATCGAGAATCAACTTAAGATATAAAAATTCAGTATGTGTATTTTCGTTCAGGAGGTGGACCATAATGAAACGAACATATCAACCAAAGAAACGTCATCGTCAACGCGTTCACGGCTTCCGCAAACGCATGAGCACGAGCAACGGCCGTAAAGTTTTAGCACGTCGGCGTCAAAAAGGTAGAAAAGTATTATCTGCATAATAAGGCCACTGATCCCAGTGGTCTTTTATTTTTATTTTCTAGAGACAAGCTAACGGTTTTTACATATAATATGTGATAGTGAATGAGATTGTGGTGAGGAATTATGCGAAAGTCATATCGAATAAAGAAAGAAAAAGAGTTTCAAGAAGTTTTTGAAACCCGAAATTCATTTGCAAATAAGAAGTTCGTTGTTTACGTAATGGACAAACCTGGGCAACCACATTTTCGGGTGGGGATTTCCGTAGGTAAAAAAATCGGTAATGCGGTAATGCGTAATTATATGAAGCGCCGAATTCGGCAAAGTATCTTGGAATTCAAGCCCCTTTTGCGTTCGGACGTTGATTTTTTAGTAATTGCTCGCCCACAAGCTTCAGGTTTACCAATGAAAGAAGTTAAACGCCAGTTGGAACACGTTTTTAAATTAGCTGGACTGTTTGCTTCGAAACAAAGTGAGGAAGAATAGTGAAACATTTAAAACGAAATTTGGCTTTGCTGAGTGTGGTAGCGCTCTCTTTCATATTAACGGCATGTAGCACCGCACCAATTACCAGTCATAGTACCGGTTTTTGGGACGGCGTAATTGTTTACAATTTTTCGAAATTTATCATTTATCTTTCGAAAATTTGCGGAAATAACTATGGTTGGGGAATCATCGTGTTCACCGTCTTAATCCGGATCATCATTTTACCGCTGATGATTTACCAAACGAAGACTTCAATGAAGACGGCTGAACTTCAACCCAAGTTAAAAGAGCTTCAACAGAAGTACTCTTCACGCGATGTTGAAACCCAACAGAAGCTTCGTGAAGAACAACAAAAACTCTATGCTGAAGCAGGCGTTAACCCAATGGCGGGGTGTTTGCCATTAATCATTCAGTTGCCCGTAATGTACGCTTTGTACGCGGCGGTAAGCCGAACACAGGTATTAAAAGAAGGAACCTTCCTATGGTTGCAACTTAACGATAAGGATCCTTACTATATCTTGCCAATTTTGGCGGCAATCTTTACCTTCTTAAGTACCTGGCTTTCAATGAAGGCTCAACCAGCGGGCGCACAAAATGGAATGACTTCGGCAATGACCTTTGGGATGCCATTGATTATTTTGATTACGGCACTAAACTTCCCGGCAGCGATTACTTTGTACTGGGTAGTTACGAACCTCTTCCAAGTGGGGCAAACGTTGGTAATTCAAAATCCATTTAAGATTCAAAAAGAACGGCAAGCTAAGTTACAAGCCGAAAAAGCAAAACGAAAAGCAATTGAAAAGGCTAAACGTAAGGCAATGAAGAGTAAACGGAAATAGTTCGTGAACTTCAATTGTAGTTACAAAAGCTTAGTTGAACGTCAATTTACCGGTGTCGGTGAGTTGGCGTTTTTTATTAGCAAGCGCAAAATAAAGTAATTGACAAACAAAAACGAAACTTTTATGATATATGCGTATGAATTGAATATGATGAAGTAGTGAAAGTGCTTTGTCCATCTGACGTCGTCTGATGACGATTATTTATTTAGGTGGAATTGCGCTTTTTTTATTGGAAATAGAAAGGACGATATTAGCGATGCCAAGTGTTTCAACGGAATTTGATACAATTGCGGCAATTTCGACGCCTCCTGGGGAAGGCGGGATTTCGATCATTCGGATTAGCGGAGTTAATGCGTTAAAAGTGGCTAGTCAAATTTACCGGGGCAAGGACCTCGCCAAAGTAGCTAGTCATACGATTAACTACGGGCACGTTGTGGATCCCGCTACTGACGAAGAAATTGACGAAGTTATGGTTTCGGTAATGCGTGCTCCACACACCTATACCAAAGAGGACGTAGTCGAAATTAATTGTCACGGAGGAATTGTGGCAACGAACCGTATTTTACAATTAATTCTCGGGTTAGATGCCCGATTGGCTAAGCCAGGTGAATTTACCGAACGGGCCTTTTTAAACGGGCGAATCGATTTGTCCCAAGCAGAAGCGGTTATGGATTTAATTCGCGCTAAAACCGACCAGTCGATGAAGGTGGCTTTAGACCAACTTGACGGAAATCTTTCCCACTTAATTAAAAATTTGCGACAAGATATTTTAGATGTTTTAGCTCAAGTTGAAGTTAATATTGATTATCCTGAATACGACGATGTTGAAACGATGACCACGCGATTGTTAAAAGAAAAGGCGATTGAAGTTAAAGCCAAGGTCAACCAGCTTTTAGCAACGGCTAAGCAAGGTAAGGTATTGCGTGATGGTTTAGCAACGGCAATCATTGGCCATCCTAACGTGGGTAAATCAAGTATATTAAACCACCTCTTGCATGAAGATAAGGCGATCGTTACCGACGTGGCCGGAACTACCCGGGACGTAATTGAAGAATACGTGAATGTTCAAGGGGTTCCCCTTAAGTTAGTTGATACAGCTGGAATTCATGAAACTGAAGACAAGGTCGAAAAAATCGGGGTCGATCGTAGCCGGAAAGCCTTACAACAGGCAGACCTAGTAATTTTGGTGTTAGATAGTAGCGTGCCGCTGCGCGATGAAGATCGGCAGTTACTTGATCAAACTGCAAACATGCAGCGGATTGTAGTTTTAAATAAGACTGATTTACCAACTAAAATTAACTTAAATGAACTTCAGAAATATGCTAGTGAAGCAGAAATCATCAAGTCTTCGGCGGTAGCGCCTTTAGGAACCAAGGATTTGGAAGACCGAATTGCGAAGTTATTCTTTGCGGGCAGTATCGAAAATAGTTCAAATAACGTAATGGTTACTAACGCCCGGCACATTGGGTTGTTACAACAAACCGTGACTGCTTTAGATTCCGTACTAGACGGGATTGAAGCAGGCATGCCCGTTGATTTAGTTCAAATTGATATGACCCGGGCTTGGGACCTACTCGGCGAAATTACCGGCGATAGTTATCAAGATGAGTTGCTAGACCAATTATTTAGTCAATTTTGTTTAGGAAAATAAATTTGGAGTTGAAGAATGTTGGAAGTAAAACAATATGACGGCCGCGATTACGACGTGATCGTGGTAGGGGCCGGCCATGCGGGATCCGAAGCGGCTTTAGCAGCGGCCCGGATGGGCAACAAGACCCTTTTAATGACGATTAATCTTGATATGGTGGCCTTTATGCCATGTAACCCGTCGATTGGGGGACCCGCAAAGGGAATTGTCGTGCGGGAAATTGACGCTTTAGGCGGTGAAATGGGTCGCAATATCGATAAAACTTACGTTCAAATGCGGATGTTAAATACCGGGAAAGGCCCAGCAGTGCGGGCATTGCGTGCTCAAGCTGATAAGCATGCCTACCACGCCGAAATGAAAAAGACGATTGAAGCGGAACCTAACTTAACGTTACGTCAAGGCATTGTAGATGATTTAATTGTCGAAGACGGGGTCTGCAAGGGAGTAATTACCAATACCGGGGCGCGCTACCACGCAAAAAGCGTTGTGTTAACCCTTGGAACCGCCGCACGCGGTAAAATTATCATTGGGGAATTACAATACTCTTCGGGGCCAAACAACTCCCAAGCAGCTTTAGAGTTGACGAAGAATTTAACTGAAAAGTATCATTTTGAATTAGAACGGTTTAAGACGGGGACTCCACCCCGGGTTGATGGCGGAACGATCCATTATGACGAAACCGAAGAACAACCTGGTGATGAGGAACCCAACCATTTTAGTTTCCAAACTCCGGATAGTAAGTATTTGGAATTAAAGAATCAATTGTCGTGTTGGTTAACCTACACCAACGAGAAGACGCACGAAATTATCCGGGAAAACCTCAGTCGAGCACCCATGTTTTCCGGAGTAATTGAAGGCGTGGGACCACGTTATTGTCCTTCAATTGAAGATAAAATCGTGCGCTTCGCGGACAAGGACCGCCACCAACTCTTCCTTGAACCTGAAGGCCGGAAGACCGACGAATGGTACGTTCAAGGACTTTCGACGTCGATGCCAGAAGAAGTGCAGCAACAAATTTTGCACTCCATCAAGGGGTTAGAGGACGCAGAAATGATGCGCCCTGGTTACGCTATTGAATATGACGTTGTGGCTCCTTATCAATTAAAGAACACTTTGGAAACGAAGTTAATTAAGAACCTTTACACCGCGGGTCAAACTAACGGAACTTCCGGTTATGAAGAAGCAGCCGGACAAGGTTTAATTGCGGGAATTAACGCAGGCCGTCGAGCACTCGGACAGGAACCCTTTACGCTAAAACGCAGCGATGCCTACATCGGAGTAATGATTGACGATTTGGTTACTAAGGGAACTAAGGAACCGTACCGCTTGTTAACTAGTCGGGCAGAATACCGGTTAATTTTGCGGCATGATAACGCCGATTTACGGTTAACTGAAATGGGTCACGACCTTGGTTTGGTTAGTGAAGAAGAATATGCGGCATTCTTACAAAAGAAGGCGGATATTCAAGATGAACTTCACCGTTTGGAACAGATTCGCATTAAGCCTGGTCAAGTAAAGGAATTTTTGGAGTCTAAAGGTTCCCATGGCTTAAAGGATGGTGTTTTGGCAGCCGAATTCTTGCGGCGTCCGGAAGTTACCTACGCAGATTTGCTGAAGTTCATTCCAGCTTCAGATAAGCAACTCGATCGCCGGGTAGTTGAACAGGTGGAAATTGAAATTAAGTACGCTGGCTACATCAAGAAAGCCCAAGAACGAGTTGACCGGTTGAAGAAGATGGAAGCTAAGGTAATTCCTGATCGAATCGACTATAACGCGATTAGCGGGTTAGCAACTGAAGGACGGCAAAAGTTAGAAAAAATTCGGCCAACCACGATTGCGCAAGCTTCTCGGATCAGCGGAGTAACTCCTGCGGATATCGCAATCTTGAGCGTTTATATTCAGCAAGGAAAAATTGCGAAGATTTAATTAAATAATAGGCTGAGAAAAACTAAAAAACATTTGGGCACTTTGACTTTAATAGGGTTAAAATGTGCGTCAAAAATCAGTTTATTCCGCTTAACTAAAAATTGACCAATATGCCAGACTCAGGCATATTGGTCAATTTTTAGTTAGTGCTCGCAAGTTACCCGACCTTTGGCACACGCTCTTTTTGTTTTACAGTTCCACGTGAAACAAACGCGTCGAATTTGTTAGAATGAACTAAAGAGTGGTGAATAAATATCATGAAAATAATCATTGCGCCAGCTAAGCAAATGCAGGTGGATACGGATTCCTTTGCCGTCCTTAACCAACCGCATTTTCTAAGTCAGGCCCAACAAATTGTTAATCGATTGAAAAAAATGAACTTAAATGAACTTCAGCAGCTTTGGAAATGCAGTGATCGGCTAGCCGTAATCAACTATGAAAATACGCGCCGACTTGATTTGTTACGCAACCAAACGCCCGCCGTGCTTGCGTATACTGGTATCCAATATCAAAGTTTGGGTGCCGACTTAATGACTAGTCCGCAGCTTAACTATTTACAAGATCATTTGCGGATTCTCTCAGGACTCTATGGAATTTTGCGTCCGTTTGATGGAATTGTGCCCTACCGGTTAGAAATGCAGGCCCGCTTACAAATTGCAGGTCAACAAAATTTATACGATTTTTGGGGCGCCCAAATCTATCACCAATTATTTAAAGAGACCGAAGTGGTGATCAACTTAGCGTCTAAAGAATATGCTCGGGTAATAGAGCCCTATTTACAAGCAGACCAACAGATGATGACCTGCGTTTTTGGCGAACTAGTGGACGGTAAAGTAAAGCAAAAAGCTACCAAAGCCAAAATTGCACGCGGTGAAATGGTGCGATTTATGGCAGAAAATGAAGTTCAAAAGGTTGCGCAACTAAAGCAGTTTGCGCAGCGAGGCTACCAATTCTGCGAAGAATTATCTAGTGGTCGGCAACTGGTATTTTTAAGTTCAAATTAAGTTCAACGGCTTCTTAACCAATGAAGAAATTTAATGGTTAAGTAAGCCGTTTTTTTGTGTGGAGAATGAAAAATAATACAGGAAATAAATATACCAATTTTCAGAAAGCGCTTGCAAATATGGTAAACACAATGTAGTATATACCGTAAATCAAAATGGATGATTTGCGATGAGGAGCAAAAGAATGCCAAAAACAAAGTTTGAAAAAGTGGCGCAAAGCCTTGTGGAACGGATTCAGCAGGGAATTTATTCTAATATGCAGCGGTTACCTTCAGAATATCAACTTGCTGACGAATACGGGGTGAGCCGGCTGACGGTGCGGAAGGCAATTGAACGGCTGGTGACCGCCAAAATTTTGGTGAAGGATCCGGGAAAGGGAACTTACATTATGTCGACGAATTCGTCCAATAAGGTTGAAAGCGGCCGGATGGGTCTACAAAGTTTTACGGAAGCTGCCGAAACTTATGGCAAACAAAGTCGAACGCAGGTCCTTGATTACCAACCGTTGACTCAACCAGACCAGCGGGTGGAAGAAAAATTAAACTTGCGTAATAATCCGCAACCTGAAGTTGATGAACTAGTTCGCCGACGTTTTTGGGACGATGATCCGATGACTATCGAAGATATCGTAATTTTACATAAGTACGTAGCCAATCATCAAAAAAACGATTTTAAGCATTCATTGTTTCAAATCTTGGCAGAAACGGTTGAAATTGCGTATTCCAACCAAGAAATCGAAGCAATTAAGGTCGACGAAAAGCTAGCGAAGTTACTGCATGTTCAGGAGGGAGATCCCATTCTTTGCGTCCATTCGCTTACCTACACGGCAGATGGGCAACCAATTTTCTACGACACGTCTTATTACCGGGCCGATAAGTACACCTTTAAAACGACCCTGACTCGTTTGGAACAAGGAGGAAAATAATGGTGGTTAACCAAGAGTTTAAAGCACTGATTGAAGCACATTACGATGAATTTTTACGTGATTTAGCAAAGGTGATTGAAGTTCAAAGTGTCCGTGGGCCAGCTGATCTTCACGCACCCTTTGGGAAAGGTCCTCGCCAAGTATTAAGGGTGGCCGTGAAGTTAGCCGACCAGTACGGGTTTAAAACAAGCATTGTCAATGATGCCGTTGCGGTAGCACAGTGGGGTCCCGACACAAGCGACTACATAGGAATCGTTGGCCACCTAGACGTGGTCGCAGCTGGTGAAGGCTGGCAAAGCGATCCCTTTAAGTTAAATGTTCGAGAGGACACCTTGTATGGCCGGGGTGTCTTAGATAATAAGGGGCCCATCATGGCGGTGCTGTTTGGGATGCATTTACTTAAAGAACGCGGATTTTATCCCCGGAAAACTTTGCGAATCATTTTTGGTAGCGATGAGGAAAGTGGGAGTGCGGACATCCCCCTTTATCTAAAGGAACAACCAGCACCCGAATTTGGATTTACTCCTGATTGTAAATTTCCAGCAGTCTATGGCGAGCGTGGAATTGTTAATTATGAAATCGATACCCCAATTAAGTTGGCAGCATTACAGCAAATTTCGACCATCACGGGTGACCAAGCTAAAGATCACGTCCCCGACCAACTCGCAATTGAAGTTCAAAATCAATTGGTTGAAGTTCAGGGGAAACGCAGCCCTTCTAACGCTCCAGAGCTGGGGGTGAACGCCATCATGCTCCTAGCCAAGGCGATCAAGAAGCGGGCTGAACTAGCCCCCGAATTGGTTACGTACTTTGATTGGCTCCTCGATAGTTTTGACCAACGTTACTTTGGCGAGGGGCTAGGGATAGATTTTCAAGACGAAGATAGTGGCAAATTGATGGTCACGCCCTATCTCCTCCAAAAAGTTGAAGGTGGCTTGAAGTTAAGGATTGCGATCCGTTATCCGGTGACCGTTACCGAAGAACAGGTTACTGCGGGACTTAAAAAAGCAGTTCTTCCGGGAAGTGAGCTTCGGGTAGTTCGGCGGATACCCGGAACTATGCATGATAAAAATGACCCGCGGATAAAACAACTATCGGCAGTTTACGCAATGGTTACCGGGCAAGATGGAACTCCCGTAACCACGACGGGAGCGACCTACGCCCGGGCGGTACCTAACATTATTGCTTTTGGGCCATCGTTCCCCGGGCAAAAAGGGATTGCACATAAACAAGACGAGTGGATGACCAATCATGATTTGAAGTTAAACATGGAGATTTACATGAATGCCATGGTAGGTTTAGCAAAAATGGAGGAAAAGAAATGACAAATTGGGCAACGATTGCCACCTGGCGAATGGCACACGACGGAGTTTTGAAAGCCAGTGAAATGCTGAAAGAAAATGCAAGTGCGGGAGATGCCGTTGAAAGTTTAATCAACGTGGTCGAAGAATATCCCTACTATAAATCGGTGGGCTACGGCGGGTTGCCAAACGAAGAAGGAGTGGTCGAAATGGACGCCGCCTTTATGGATGGTGACACCCTAGCCCAGGGCGCGGTAGGAGGCATTCACCACGTCCTCCACGCGGTTTCGGTGGCTCGGCAACTAAGTCATGAACATTTCAATAGCTTTCGGGTCGGTGAGGGCGCCACAAAGTATGCATTGGTGAACGGGTTTGAAATGCGTAACATGCTAACCGACCGGGCGAAGCTTCGTTGGCAAAAACGTTTAAAGGAAATTCAAGAGGCCCAAATTAGCCCATACGACGGGCACGATACGATTGGCGCCCTCACGCTTGCGCAAAGTGGTTCCATGGCAGCAGCCACTTCCACATCCGGGTTATTTATGAAAAAAGCGGGACGGGTTGGCGATTCACCGCTTTCGGGGTCCGGTTTTTACGTTGACAGTGAAATCGGTGGTGCTGCAGCAACTGGATTGGGTGAAGACATCATGAAGGGATGCATTTCCTATGAAATCGTTCGACGAATGGCAGAAGGCGAAACGCCACAGGACGCCTGTGATCACGCGGTGTACCCGTTCGTTGAAAAACTAAAGCGCCGTTATGGCAAGGCGGGTGAATTCTCATTAGTAGCGTTGAATAAGAACGGCGAGTGGGGAGTAGCTACCAACGTCGAATTTACCTTCAGTGTAGCTACGGCAACTAGTGCACCCCAGATTCTAATTGCCCATCCCGCCGAAAACCAAACGACCCGGATTGAACCCATTACGCAGGGATGGTTGGACGCTTATGAAAAACGAATTAAGGCACCCATTAAATAAATCAAAGGAGGGGATTTTTTGAAAGTCATCATTATTTTAGACCAAATTCAAGCGGGACTAGGTGGTAAGGAACGCGCTGACACCCCATTAGGCGGCAAAAAAGTTGCATTGGGAAGCGCAGAAACCACCGCGAAAGCTTTGGCAAAGGTAGACGGAGAAGTCATCGGTACTTTCTATTGTGGAACGGATTATTACCGGGAACATCCGGAACTAGTTCAGGAAAAGTTCACCAAAATGGCCGCTAAGATGGCCGCCGATGTGGTTATAATTGGACCGACTTACGATTACCCAGAATTTTCGCAAATGGCTTGCGAATTGACCGCGGCGTTTCAAAAAGATACTAAGATTCCCGCACTACAAGCGACGGCATTGGAAAAGAACGCGGCCATTATTGAGCAGTATAAGGATCAGTTGCTAATCGTGAAAATGCCTAAAAAGGGTGGTACGGGATTGTCGGCGGCAATTGATCACCTTGTAGAAGGGTGCGTACTGGCGGCTAATCGCGAAGATTTAACCGCCTTTAAGAACCAGTACTGTTACTAAATTTAAAAGCAAAGGGGGCTTGGAAGATATGCAGAAGAAATTTGAACAAGTATTAATGCCGTTAGCATCTAAGTTGGGAAACAACGTGGTTTTAAAGTCTTTGCGGGATGGATTCTTAATCATCACGCCATTAATCATCGTTACCTCCATTTTCCTGCTAATCGGCAACTTTCCCATTCCAGGCTGGGAAAGTTTTTGGACAAGGATTTTAGGCGAACACTGGACAGAATGGTTTAGCGCGGTTTCCAATTCGGTATTTAGCTTCACCGGAATTTTATCCTGTATGGGCATTGGTTACGCTTATGGAAAGAACCGGGGGCTCGAGGCCATCCATTCCGCGGTAGTTGCCTTGGTTTCATTCCTCATTTTGACCCCGACTTCGTTTACGGTTGGTAAAACGGCGGTAAGCGCGGTACAAACCATGTACGTAGGACCTAACGGAATTTTCCTAGGGATTTTCATTTCGATTGTCAGTGTGGAAGTTTACCGGTTTGCCGTGAAGCACCACTGGACAATTAAAATGCCTGAGGGAGTTCCACCAGCAGTAAGTCAATCGTTTGATGCGTTAATTCCGAGTGCGTTAGTAATTTTGCTATTTTTCTTAATTCGGATCGGTTTTAGTATTTCTAGTTTCGATACCGCATATAATTTTATTTATACCTTGTTACAAGCACCGCTTAAGCACGTAGGAAACTCGTTGCCATCAGTATTGCTATACAACTTCTTAGCGAGTTTGCTTTGGGTGTTTGGGATTAACGGACCAACCATTACTAATTCGGTTTGGTCACCGATTTTCTTTGTCCTTACCCAGGACAATTTGAAGGCTTTCCAAAACCACCTTCCGCTCCCACACATTTATACGCAACCCTTTATTGATATTTTTACGACCTACGGAGGCGGCGGAAGCACCTTGTCGCTTTTGATCGTTATGTTTGCGGTTTGCCGTTCCAAACGGATTCGGGAGTTAGGCAAATTGGCGATTCTACCAGGAGTGTTTGGAATTAACGAACCGATTATTTTTGGTCTGCCAGTAGTTTTAAACCCGATTATCGCAATTCCATTTATCATCGTGCCGGTATTGAACACCTTCATCTCGGGAGTGGTATTCACCCTCGGATGGGTGCCACGGACTAACGGGGTTTTACTACCATGGACTACGCCACCAATTATTTCGGGCTGGCTCGCTACCGGAAGCTGGACCGGGTCCCTACTACAACTAGTGGAGATTATTTTAGGGATTATTATCTATTACCCATTCGTGAAAATGCTGGATCACCAGTACCTAAAAGAAGAGGATGTCGCGTTAGGGCAGGACTTAGACATTGACTTTGACGAAGTGTGATTGAAGTTCAGATTTAATTGTTTGAGCAAATTCTGAACTTCAATTTAAGTTAAAAATACCCGAATATAACAGTTATATTTCAAAAAGATATAGAAATATCAAAATTTGGTTTCAAAACTAAAAATCTTAAGACAACCAGGATACTTTGGGCTACAATTAAAATTATTAAGTCGTATGAGATAGTCTGGAGGAGAGTTAATGAGGTTTTTAAGGGATTGGGTTTTACCGATCGTAGTTGGTTTATTAATTGCTTTTCTTGTTAAAACTTACTTGTTCCAAATCGTAAAGGTTGACGGTTCGTCAATGCAACCTAACTTACAGGATAGCGAACGGGTGCTAGTTTGGAAACAAGCCAAAATCAAACGCATGAGCGTAATTGTGTTTGACGCCCACGGAGAGGATCCGGCGGCGACTCAACCAGTTGATTACGTAAAGCGGGTGATTGGGGTTCCAGGCGACACGATCAGTTATAAAGACGGTAAGCTTTACGTAAATAATAAAGAAGTTCCGCAAAAGTTTATTGACGAGGAACAACGCACAACCGGAACGGGAAATTGGACGCTCAGTTCAATTGCTAATAAATATGGTTGGGCAAAGAATCCGGTAAAGGTTCCAAAGGATTCCTACTTTGTTTTAGGTGACCACCGTAGCGTTTCTAACGACAGCCGTTATTGGGGATTTGTAAAGAAGTCGAAGGTGATGGGCGTCGTGAAGGTGCCGTTCTGGAGTCATGATGAAAAAGCGAAAAAGAATATCAACGATTTAGCTGTTGAATAACTTAAAGCAGGTTGAAAGTCCCCTTTTAACCTGCTTTTTGTGTACAATGGGACTGAATGGAGGGACCGCATATGAAAATCGACCCAAACTGTGTATTTTGCCAAAAAACGGAGGCAGATTACATTGTGGAAAATGAACTGGCTGCTTCCTTTCTGGATTTTTACCCAGTAAGTAAGGGCCACACGTTGATCATTCCAAAACGGCACGTCCGTCAAATTTGGGATGTCACCGCCGAAGAGCGGAAGGCCATCTGGGATTTAATTGAACAAAACAAGGCGATTTTAGACGAGAAATACCATCCGGACGGCTACAACGTGACTATTAATTCCGGAGCGGCCGCGGGACAAAGTGTTTTTCATTGTCATATTCATTTAATCCCCCGGTATTGGAGCGAAGATCCGCAGCGTAAGCCGGTACCAGCGCAGTATTTAATTCCTAATAAACGCCCCCAATTTAAAGGAATGGATTAACTGCCAAAAGATTAATCAGTATAATAAAAACAGGCGGACCAGTTGCTAGAGAATTAAGCAAAAATTGGTCTGCCTGTTTTTTAAACACAAAAAAAGCGTCTCACTAAGGAGACGCATACAGGTAATAAGTAACTGGTCTTGAGACCCTTCATTCACCTTATGGGGGGAGTAAATGAAAAAGTTATCTATGCTTAGTACTATAGAAGTAAAATGTGAAGAAATTGTGAATTTTTGATTGCTACGAGATTACATTTTGTCGGATATTTGATTACATATGAAATAATCAATGGGGTAATATAAAAAATCGCTTTTATTTTCCAAAGGAGATAGTATGATAAGGCATAGGATTAATATGGGGGGATGGCATTGCAGATTTTAAAATGGATTGTTGATGGGGTTTTAATACTAAACGTGGCGGGAGCTTTATATACGGTTTTTAGACAACGTCGGGATATTGCCGCGACTTGGGCCTGGCTATTGGTACTATGTTTTTTGCCATTATTTGGATTCGTTATTTACGCCTTTGTCGGTCGCAAGCTGCCGGAAAATAAATTATTTCCGTTAAAAAGCAAAACCCGCTTAGAATTAGACCAAATTATGGAACATCAACGTAAGGAGTTAAAGGAAACGACTTTAACAGCTGCTGATCAAGTGGTTAAAGATTCAGCAGGAATGGTACAGTTCTTTTCGCGGACGGATTACGCGTTTTTGACTCGCCGTAATAACGTCAAAATCATCACTGACGGACACGCATTGTTTGAGGACATGTTTGCGGAAATTAAAAAAGCCCAAAAACATATTCACGTTGAGTTTTATACAATTTATGACGACCAAATCGGAAATGATTTGCGAAAGTTGTTAGAACAAAAGGCTAAAGAAGGCGTGGAAGTAAAGGTGCTTTGGGACTCGTGGGGTTCGATGGGTACCAAGCGGAGTTTCTTTAAGAAGTTAAACGAGCTTGGCGGACAGGCCTTTCCCTTTTTGGGGACGCGTTCGGCGTTAACCGACTTTCGATTGAACTTCAGAGATCACCGAAAAATCGTGGTGATTGACGGCAAAATCGGCTATGTCGGTGGCTTTAACGTTGGCGACCAGTATTTAGGACGTAAAGAAAAATTTGGTTATTGGCGGGATACCCATTTGAAAATTGTCGGTTCGGGAGTTTATAGTCTACAATCGCGCTTTATTTTAGACTGGAATGCTACCGACCGCGCGCATCCGATAAGTGAAGAATTTAAACCAGGGTCGGTTTACTTCCCGGTTGCGGAGGTTAAGGGGCATACCAGTTTACAAATTGTGTCTAGCGGGCCGGATTCAGACATTGAAAAGATTAAGATGGGTTACTTGAAGATGATTAACGCGGCGAAGAAGTCGATTTGGATTCAATCGCCATACTTAATCCCGGATGACAGCGTATTGGATGCCTTGCGATTGGCGGCAAATTCGGGAATTGACGTGCGCATTATGGTGCCGTGCAAACCTGACCACGTCTTTGTGTACCGCGCGACCCAGTACTACGCTTGGCAATGCGCAAAGTGGGGGATCAAGGTTTATTACTACAATAACGGTTTTCTACACGCGAAAACGATGGTGGTTGACGGAAAGGTATCGTCAGTGGGCTCCGCAAATTTAGATTTTCGAAGTTTTAAACTTAATTTTGAAGTTAACGCCTTCATGTACGACGAAAATATTGCTCACCAATTAGAAGAAATATTCTTAAAGGACATTGAAAATTCTAGTTTGCAAACGGTGGGTATCTTTAACCGCCAATCACGCTGGCTGAAGTTCAAACAAACTTTTTCACGGCTCCTGTCTCCGATTTTATAAAGGTTGGGATTTGACGTTTGAAAATGGACATGATAGGCTAGCTACAATAAATTAAAGCGCAATAACTTTCACATTAAGTAGCGGATAATCTGGGTGTCAGGAAGTCGGTGGTTGCTGCGAACCGATCAGGATTATTGCGGCGAAATACCGTGGAATAGTTTTGTTAAGAACGGCTAATAACTAGAACCGTTATCATCTAGTGAGTGAGACTGTCCCCTAGGGAGGGTCTAATTTGGGTGGTACCACGGTTAATTCGTCCCGGTTGTATTTTAAATACAACCGGGATTTTTTATTAGCTAAATTAAGGAGGAAGAGGATGCAAAAGGTAAAGACACGGGAAGCAAGTTTAGTTTTGATTGTCATGTTGGCAATTTTAGGAACCGGCGTGATTAAGTGGGGGTTGTCACCCCAAACACCGGTACTCTTAGTATTAGGATTATTAACGATTTGGGCTAAAATACGGGGGTTTAGCTGGCAAGCGATTAACGATGGAATTAAATCGGGGATCGAAACCGGGATTATCCCGATTTTCATCTTTATCCTTGTAGGAGCGTTAATCAGCGTTTGGATTGCGGCCGGCATCATCCCAACGTTGATGCTCGTAGGTTTTAAAATGATCAGTGTAAACTGGTTCATCCCTTCCGTCTTCGTAGTCTGCGCATTGGTGGGGACTGCCGTCGGATCGGCGTTTACGGTGATGTCGACCGTGGGGATCGCGTTTTTTGGAATGGGGATGACGATGGGCATTAACCCAGCGTTAGTTGCTGGAGCAATCATTTCCGGAGCGGTTTTTGGCGACAAATGCTCGCCGCTTTCTGAATCAACTAACCTCTCCGCGGCGGTGGTCGATGCCGATTTATTTGATCATATTCGCAACTTGATGTGGTCAACGTTGCCAGCCTTTGTGGGAGCGTTAATCTTGTTTGCTATTTTTGGTGCAGGGGACGCCCAAAATGCTGACATTAGCAAAATTCAGCATACTGAATCAGTTTTACAGGCCCATTTTGCAACCGGCTGGTGGGTTTTAATTCCAATTATTTTAATGTTTGTTTGCGCTTGGCGCCGAGTTCCGGCAGTTCCCACCCTGTTCATCAACATTGGGGTGTCGGTAGGTTTAATTTGGCTCGAACATCCGGCTACTTCCGTGCAGCACCTAGCTAAAATTATTGAAACTGGCTACGTTGCTCACACTGGTAACCTAGAGGTGGATCAATTACTAAGTCGGGGCGGGATTGCCAGCATGATGACCACCGTCTCCTTGATTGTGGTGACCTTGTCACTAGGCGGCGTGCTCGTTCATTTAGGATTGATCAACCAGGTAATGGAACCAATTGCGCGAGTACTAAATAGTGACGGCAAATTGATTTTAGCAGTGGTTCTTAGTGCGATGGGAGCCAACCTCTTGATTGGAGAGCAGTTTTTATCGGTAATTCTGCCAGGAAAAGCCTTCAAAGCGACCTTTAAAAAAGCCGGCTTAGCAAACGTAGCGCTAAGCCGGGCTTTGGAAGACGGGGGAACCGTCATTAACTACCTCGTACCTTGGGGCGTGGCGGCGACGTTTGCGGCAAATACGTTCCACGTAGCCACGTTGGACTACTTGCCATTTGCCTTTTTTAGCCTTTTGTCGCCCGTTTTCTCAATCTTGAGTGGTTTCACCGGGATTGGGTTAAAACGAAGTAAGGCAAGCTCTGATCAAACCCAGCCGTGAATCTGTAGCCAGTCCAATAGTTGGCGACTAAGAACTTGCGATCCGGCCACGTCGGGATGAACTTCATCCGTAGTGGAATATTTCCAAGTGGCGGTTGGAATTACGGTGAAATTAAACGTTTGTGCGATGGCTTTGATCGTTTTAGCATGGCTCTGGTTTAACGGAATCATCACGAAAATTTGAGCTTCATTGAACTTAAATTGAACTTCCTTCATAAAGGCGGTGAAGTACATTTCAAATACTGGAGTATCGAATTGCCAGTCGTTGGTGCCTAAGTTAACAAAAACAAATTTAGGTTGGAAATCAGGTGCCGGAGTTTCGTAATCTACGTAGTTAATAAAACGGGGCGCGGCAGGAACCCCGCCCGTGCCGTAACGAATAATTCCGGCTGCACTGTAAGCAACCCGATAGTCTTCCCAATTTAATTTACGGGAAACTAGCGCTGCGTAGTTGAGGTCGGCGCCATATCCGCGAGAAGGAACTTTTTCACGTACCCAACATCCCGCCGTGATGGAATCGCCAATCCAAGCAACCAAGGGCCCGGCAGGTTTAACTGCGTGCATTTGACCACCTACAGAAGGATGGACATCGGCGAGCGCTAAACCTGCTGAAGAAGTCCAAACCTCGTCTTGGTCGGTATTACCAGTGAAATAAAGGTGCACGACGTGTCGGGATTTTGAACTTAATTGAAGTTCAAAGCGGGGCTCTTTAAGTTCAATCAATCGAGGCTGATCGTCAACAAAAATTGTGACGGTTTGCGGGATGGCGAGGTCTGGAAGTATCCACTCCAAGCTCACGCTCGCAGCATTTTGAACTTCAAAAGTAACTTGAGCACCTAAGTTGGTGGTGTACATCACCGACCGATTTGCCAACTTTTTAGGAACCCACCGGCCAATAAAATAAAGATTGGGAATGGTGCCGTTTGCGGACGTGGGAATTAGTCTTTCCATTAGCAGAGCCCTCCTTAGCCGGGGTTATATATGCATTCAATTTCATGATCGTTGATTAAGCCGATTGCTTGCATGAATGAGTAAATGATTACCGGCCCCACAAATTTAAACCCGCGCTGTTTTAAATCTGCAGAAATTTTTACTGAAAGCGGGGTTTGCGCGTGGATTTCTTCCGGAATGCGGATGTGGTCGTTGATTTGCCGGCCATTAACAAATTGCCAAATATATTTATCAAAGCTGCCAAACTCCGTCTGGACCTGCATAAAGGCCTGGGCGTTCGTAATGGTGGCTTTTAATTTACCGCGATGCCGTAAAATAGCTGGATTTTGCATAAGCTTTTCCACGTCAGTATCCGTCATTTGGGCAACCTTAGCGACCTCAAAGTTAGCGAAGGATTCTTTGAAGGCAGCCCGTTTGTTAAGGATTGTATTCCAGCTGAGCCCAGCTTGATAGCCTTCTAGTGAGAGCATTTCAAACATGTAACGGTCGTCGTGAGAAACTTGGCCCCATTCGTTAGCGTGGTAAGCTTGCATCAGTGGGGAAGCGTCCCGAGCCCATGTACAAATAAAATTATTTTCCATCATAAATCTCCATCCTAAAAGAAAAATGCCAAGAACGAAGCGACATCGCAAAAGCGAAGGTCGATGCGCCATTAAAGTAGGCGGGTCGGTCGTTTCATTCACTGACATTAACTTCATTTAACTTAATTTTAGCACAGTTACTGATGGAACAATTAACGAGAAGAATCGTAGCCGTTGAATAATAGGTTAAGGACCACGGCGGTGATGCTAGCCACCACGATGCCGTTAGTTAAGAGCATCTGGCAGGCTTGAGGGAGGGCTCGGTAGATTTGCGGATCTACGGTTGACCCCAACCCCATTCCAATGGATAATGCACTGATTAGGATATCTTTAGTTTGATTGAAGTTCACCTTTTGGAGAATTCGGACGCCTTGGATGCCGACAATGCCGAACATTACTAGCATAGCGCCTCCCAGGACGCTAGAAGGAATAATGGTGGCCATGGCGCCGGCCTTTGGGAGGAGTCCTAAGAGGATTAGAAATCCAGCAGCGTAATAAAGCGGTTTGCGACTTTTAACACCGGAAAGTTGCAAAACCCCTACGTTTTCAGAAAAGGTGGAATACGGGAAGGTATTGAAAATTCCGCCTAAAATGGCAGCAACGCCTTCCGCACGGTATCCCCGTTTTAAATCGGTTTGGGTGATTTCTTTACCAACTAAATCACCGAGGGCGAAGAATACCCCGGTGGATTCAATCATCGTGGTGAGGGTCACCATAATCATCGTTAAAATCGCTGAGAGGTTAAAAGTCGGCACCCCAAAGTAAAAGGGGCGGGGAAAATGAAACCAGCTTGCTTGTAAAACGGGGGTAAATGATACCATTCCTAACAAAGCGGCGATGCCGGTTCCAACGAGAATCCCAATTAACACGGCAATGGAACGCATGAAACCGCGCGCCCAAACGTTGATGAGGACGATTACTGCAACGGTAACCAAACCGACTAATAGTTTTTTGGGGTCGCCGTATGATTGCGCAGCGGGATTTCCACCCCCGATGTCTTCAAATGCCACGGGAATTAAGGTAAACCCAATTACGGTGATGATGGAACCAGTTACGATTGGCGGAAAAAGACCCCTAATTTTAGAAAAGAGCCCGGCAACCAAAATAACGAAGAGTCCCGACGCGATAATTGCCCCATACATTGCCGTAATCCCTAGTCCACCGCCAATCCGCTCTAGAGGTTGGACCGATTGAATTGCGCAACCTAGCACGACAGGTAGGCCAATTCCGGTGAGCGGCGTGGTTCTAATTTGCAAAAGGGTGGCAATGCCACACATGAAAATGTCGATGGACACCAAATAGGTCATTTGGGCGGCGGTAAAATGTAAAAAGCCCCCGATAAGGAGGGGGACGATTACGTCACCAGAATACATCGCCAAGAGGTGCTGAAAACCAAGTACCGCTGCTTTACCCTCGGTTAGTTGCGGGGTGATTTCGGTAATTGGTGCGTCAGCATACGAATCATTAGTTTTCATAAAGCACATTCCTCGTTTTCATATATTTTCAAAAGTTATGAAAGCGAGCCTATAAATAGTCTGGAAGGCGCCAAACTACAATTAAAAAAAGCTGGGACATGAGGGTTAGTAGTTTACCACACCGTCACCAAGATTTATCGTTCCCCACCGTATCTTAGAAGTGGCCCGATTATTGGCACGACAAAGCAAACGGACTAGCTCATTCTCCAGCCATTTTGATGAATATGTAAGTTAAAAATTCCTATAGTCCAACATTTACGGCGTTGGGTAGAAACTGTCAACCAGATTAAGACATTATATAGGCTTGGGTCCATTTAATTTGTCTGAAATTTTAACACATAAAAAATATTTCAACAACTCACGATCACGCGGGGAGCGTACAAAAGATTCAATAATCGATAAAATTGGAGAAAGGATGAATCCGTTCTATAATGGTAAAAAGACGTTTTAAAGGAGAATACAATGAAGATATTAGCAATCGGGATGGATCGCCCGGTCTCTGATGAAGTGGTGGCGGAGCTAAATACTTTGCCAGAAGTGAAGGTGACTATTGCTGAAGTTCAAGAGGCGATGGGCAACTACGACGTATTGTACGTAGACCTGCTTCATTTGGGGATGGACGAGGAGTTTGAAACGGTGGTGGACCGGCTAGAAGAACAACAATTACAAGTTAATAAAATTGTTTTTTTAGCAACTGCTGGAATGGATAACGAAATTGATTCCACTTGGATTGAAGTTCAGGACGTAAAGGAACTAATGCTGGAGGTTAAGTACGTGGCTAAGCTAGTTGATGAAACAGAGCTGCCGTACACCATCATTCGACCAGTTGAAGTTAAATCTGAAGTTCAAAATCAAGGTGCTGAAATTACTCCGGAAGGACAACCGATCCCCACTGCCGTAGTTAGTGAGCGGGCAGTTACCAAGCTCGTTAAGCAAGCAATTTTAACAGAAGAATACCAAAATCAATCCGTAGGGATCTCAAATCCCAATTAAGGAGGAACTATGCCACTTAAATTTATGTACGGGCCGGCCAGCGTCGACCATTTAGATGCGGTTGCTGAAACAATAATTGTACTTCAGCGACAACAAAAGCAACGTAAAATTTACTATTTGGTACCTAACCACATTAAGTTCCAATCTGAAATTCAATTGTTGCAAAAACTCCGCGAAAAAAGCGATTCAGCGGGCCCAGTTTTTGCGCAAAAGGATATTCAAATTTTATCGATTAGCCGATTAGCGTGGTTTTTCTTACGTAATAGTAGCATTTACCAATATCCCCGTTTGACTAATTCAAGTACCAGTATGTTACTCTACCGAATTATCGCGGAGCATCAGGATGAACTATTATTATTCCATAACATTGATGCACAACTTGGTTTAATTCAAGAAATCACTAGCCAATTGGCAGAATTTAAACAAGGAAACGTAAGCCCTGAAAATTTAAGTCAAATCATTGATCAACTAGCCGAAAATGAAGATCCCCAGTTAGACTTGATGGCTAAGTTGCATGATTTAAACATCATCTATACGGCTTATGACGAAGCAATTCAACAAAAGTTTGTCGATAGCAGTGATATCTTGCGTGCATTAACCGACCAGTTAGCCAAAATGGATTTACATGCACAAAGCTTTGTGATTAGTGGTTTTTCTAATTTTACTGCGGAAGAGCTTAATTTAATTCAGACGTTGATTAAGGCTAACGCGACCGTCGTAATTGACTTAGTAATGGAGCGTAATCCACTAAATGAAAAACTTTCAGAAAATAGCTTGTTTTTTGAAAATGAAAAATTATTTTTCAAAATAAATGAATGGTCTCGTGAAAACGGGATACAAGTGGCTTCTCCACGAGTGGTGACTAAAAAACGGGTAAATGACGACCTAAGAAAACTAGAGCGCTACTGGGTTGCATCTACGCAGGGACAGCTTGGTCAGAATGGACATGAGCAAAATAACAGTGTGGAGGTGCTCGAATTTAACAGTCGGTATGCCGAAGTAGAGCACGTAGCCACGGCAATTCGCCAAATGATGACGAAGGATGATCGGCTAAATTTCTCCGATTTTTCAGTGTTAACTCGTCATTTGAGCGACTACGACACAATTATTAAGCCAATTTTCGATCAGTTTGATATTCCGATTTTTTACGATATGCAAGTGGCGATGAAAAACCATCCCCTACTAGAACTGATTAACGCGTTGTTCGACGTTCAAAAGCGGCATTTTCGTTACGAAGACGTAATGCGCTTGCTGAAAACTGGCCTTCTCCGTCCTGAAAACGACGCCGACCCAGACGGAAAGGATTTTGTCAAAAGCGTCCAAATTACGGAAAACTACGTGCTGCGCCAGGGGATTTACGGAAGTAAGTGGCTGCAAAAAGCTCCGTGGCAATACCAACGTTTCAATGACGTTGACATGGAGCAGCAAACCGACGAGGAACGTGAAATTAACCGACGGATTAACGAGATTAAGGATTACGTAGTTAAAACGGTCAACCCGTTTTTCAACCAGTTGGCGGTAGCTGAAAATGGCGCGGAGGCGGCCAAGGCACTGTACCAGTTTTTAATTCGTAACCACGTGGACCAGCGGTTGCTGGCCTGGCGCGACCAGTGGATTGAAGACGGTAACTTGGCCAAGGCTGCTGAACCAGAGCAGACTTGGGAAACGTTTGTGACGATGCTGGACGAATTTGTGGACATTTTAGGTGACCAGCCGTTTGATTCCAACAATTTCATCGGTTTATTAAATGCTGGCTTTGAAAATGCGACCTACTCTCAAATCCCATCTACTTTGGATCAGGTGCTTATTTCAGAAAGCGGCATGGTGCAAATGATGGATCGGAAGGTGGTCTTCATCATTGGCGCAACCGACCGGGCCATGCCGGAACAAATTCAGGATAATGATTTTTTGAGTCAGGAAGGTAAGGCGCAAGTTAGTGACCAGCTTGCAGATGACCAATTCCTTAAGATGAGTAACGAGCGACAAATGCGTCAGGAACCTTATTTAAACTACCTAACCTTTATGATTGGTTCTCAAAGGTTAATCTTTACCTATCCAAAAAGGGGCAATGACGGAACTGACTTTAAATTGTCGCCTTACGTGGAACGAATTAAGGCTTACTTTGAAATTGAAGTTCAATGTTTGCCTAGTCGTCCGACCGTGGACCAGCCGCTTATTCAACCGTTTATCGGTTCAAAACGGAGTACGCTGAGCCATTTAGTTCAGTATGCTCGTTCCATGAAGGAAAGTAAGCAACCGGCTGACGTACGGTGGAATTTAATTTACAGCATCTTAGAGGCTGGCCGCTGGCATGATTTAACCGAACGACTGATGGGGAGTTTAAGTTATAAGAACGTCCCTCGCAAGTTAAAACCGGACATCGTCACGCAGTTATATGGTGATAAAATTTACGCTTCGGTTTCGAAACTCGAAGAATTTTTCCGCAATGAATATTCATACTTCTTGAAGTACGGTTTGAAACTGCAAGAACGGGAAACTGCGGATTTAAGCCCGGCGGATACCGGGCAGTACTTCCACGCTGCGATGGATAACCTAGTAAAAGTAATTACTCAAGCGGATCTGAACTTCAATGAAGTTAATCAAACACAGATAAAACAGGTTACCAAACGAGTTTTAGAAAACATGCGCCAAGATTCGCAGTTTGATCAATTTAATAGCACCTACCGAATGGGTTACTTGAGAAAGCAGTTAGATCGTACGGTGGAAACGATGGTTACGGCGATTTTTAAACAATTAGCTCAGACCAGAATGCGGCCAATTGCTTCAGAGCAAATGTTTGGCCAAATTGGCTTGAAGGAAGGTTTACCTGCGCTGAACTTCAAAGTTAATGGAAAACAGGAAGTTAACGTCCGCGGTAAAATCGACCGCATCGACAAAATTAATGTTGAAGGTCAACCATATTTAGGAGTGGTCGATTACAAGTCGAGCACGCGTAAGTTCGACTTTGCCGATGCTTATTACGGGCTGGCAATGCAGATGTTGTTATATTTAGACGTTGTGCAGCAAAATCGACAACGGATTGATCCTCACGAACAAGCACGACTATCAAGTGCGCTATACATGATTTTCCAAGATCCGTTATTAAAGGCTACCGATTTGAAGGTGCAAGACGAAGATCAATTGCAACAGGCGCTCTTCAAAAAGTTTTCTTTAAACGGGTTCGTGTTGAACAACGAAGAACTGTTGAAGGAAATTGATAAAACGGTCGCTGAAACTGGTAAATCGGCAGTGTACCCGTTTGATTTCACTAAGAGCGGTAGCCTAACCAAGGCTAGCTTAAACAACGTCGTCAGTGAAACTGAACTTCAGGATTTAATTAAACATGCCGAAGAGAAGGTCATTGAAGCTGGAAAACGAATCTTTAGTGGTGAAGTCGATTTGAACCCGGTACAATGGCCAGACCGGACGACCGCACTGGAATATTCACCATATAAAGAAATTATGCAATTTGACGCAATGCTACCGGAAAATAATTACCGGGTCTTAGAAAAACTCGATAAAGAAACGGTCTTAAGGAAGATTGAGGAGGAACGCAAGAAGAATGGCAACTAGAACTTACACGCCTAGTCAACAACAAGCAATTGATAGTTCGGGGCATAATATTTTAGTTTCGGCCTCCGCTGGATCGGGAAAGACCTCGGTTTTAGTTGAACGGGTAATTCAAAAGATTATCAACGGAGAAGACGTGGATCGTCTCCTGGTCGTGACCTTCACTGAAGCAGCTGCTGCTGAAATGAAGGAACGGATCCGAGCGGCAATTATGAAAAAAATTAGTGAGGTTAAGGATGCTGACTTACAAAACCACCTTTCGTTACAGCTCGGCAAGTTAAATAACGCTAATATTAGTACTTTGCACGCTTTCTGTATGGCGGTGATCCGCAACTACTACTACGTAATCGACTTAGATCCAGCCTTTCGCATCATGGATCCTACGGAAAGCGAGTTATTGAAGGAACAGGTGTGGGCCGACTTACGGGAGGAACTGTACGAAAGTGATGAGGATGGCCAATTTGCACGCTTAACGCGCAATTTTTCTAACGACCGTTCGGATGCTGGTCTCCAGGAGTTAATGTTGGACTTGTTCGAATTTGCGAACGCCAACCCGGATCCTGAAGCGTGGCTAACTAAAATTGCCAATAATTATGAAGTACAAACTGATCAGGTAATGGAAATGGATTTTGTGAAACAAATCCTCGCAAAGATAAAAACGCAGCTGATTCAAATTTATCAAACGGACCTTAACCTTACCGAACGTGCAATTAACGGTGGCGAGCCTTTGCAAAAAGCGGCCGCTAATTTCCAAGCGGAAGTAGCCGGTTTAAAAACCGTGATTGATCAATTTGATCAGCCTAACTGGGATGCCTTGCAACAGGCAATGGTTAACTTTAAGTTTGCTCAGCTACCGCGTGGGAAAAAGCCTGAAGTTCAAGAGTTTAATTTAGAAGCTAAGCCGTTACGCAACGAATTTAAAGCTGAATTTAACGGATTAGTAGAGCGTTACTTTAAACTAAAAAATGACCAGTTAATCGCCATTTTTAAGGACGCGCGGGAGTTAATGCTGAAGTTAATTGAAGTTCAGCAGCAATTTTCCGACCGCTTTTTACAGGAAAAGCTAACGCGGCGTTCCCTGGATTTTAGTGACCTAGAGCACTTTGCGTTACAAATTTTGCAAAACCAGTCCGAAGAGGGTCAGGCAGTTCGGCGGAATTTCCAGGAGAAATTTAACGAAGTAATTGTCGATGAATACCAAGATATTAACCCGCTTCAGGAGACCATTTTGACGGCGGTGGCTCGTGAAGATCCTGGAAACATGTTCATGGTGGGGGACGTTAAACAGTCAATTTACGCCTTCCGAATGGCAGACCCCAGCTTATTCATTAGTAAAAGCCGGCGATTTAAACAATCTGGGCAACCAGACGAACGGATTATTCTGGCGGAAAATTTCCGTTCTATGCAAAACGTTGATGATTTTACCAACTTGATTTTTAACCAAATCATGGATCAGGCGGTGGGAGAAATTGCCTACGACGCGGATGCACAGCTGATGTTCGGCGCGAAATATTACCCCGCTGAAGTTCAGAATGACACGGAAGTTCTATTATTTGACGATCAGCAAAACGAAAATACGGCTGACCAAGAACCTGGGGCGATAATCACCGATAAAAACGACGGGCAGTTGCAAATGATAGCGCAACGAATTAAGCGGCTATTTGCGGATCAAACCGAAGTTTTCGATCGGGATACGCAGGAAATGCGGCCTTTGAAATATAGTGATATTGCATTGCTGCATTCGACGGGGAATAACAATCTTAACATCGTGGACACCTTCAAAAAGTACGGTATCCCAATTGAAGTTAGCAATGCCCAAGACTATTTCCAAACGACCGAAGTTTCGATCATGATGGCCCTCTTGAAGATTATTGATAATCCGTACCAGGACATCCCATTAGCGGCCGTTTTGCGTTCGCCAATTGTTGGCCTTGATGAAAACGAGCTGGCCTTTTTGCGGATTTCTAAGAAGAACGGGCATTATTTTGAGTCGGTATTGTATTTCCAAAATGAGTTTAAAATTGATTACCAAAATGAATTTCAAGCCAACTTAAAACGTAAAATTGACCAGTTCTTAGACCAATTACAGCATTTTCGGAAGCTTTCCCAACAATGTACGCTGGTAGATTTGCTTTGGGAGATTTACCAAGAGACCGGGTACTTGGATTACGTTGGCGGGATGCCGGACGGACCGCAACGGCAAAATAACCTTCATGCTTTATATGACCGGGCCCAGAGCTATGAAGAGTCCAGTTTTAAAGGGTTATTTCAATTCGTGCGTTTTGTAGAGAAAATGCGCGAAAAGAATAAAGATTTGGCAGAAAATCCGGTAGTTACCGATACGGAAGCCGTAAAATTAATGACCATCCATAGTAGTAAGGGATTAGAGTTTCCAATCGTGTTCCTGATCGATGCGGATCACGGGTTTAATAATAGCGACACTAAGGGCCGCTACGTGTTGGATCGTGATGCGGGGATGGGAATTACCGTGAAGGACTTTGTGCACCGCTTAGAAGTCGACACGATGCAAAAAAACTGGATTATTGACGTACGGCAACGTAAAATGCTCGCCGAAGAGCTCCGGGTGCTCTACGTTGCTCTAACCCGTGCACAACAAAAGTTAATTGTTACTGGAGCGCTAAAGGCTGCTACCCCAACGCTAGAAAAGTGGGCTCAGGCAGCTGACACGGGCGAGCTGCTGTTGCCGGAAGCTGAGCGGGGAAAGGCGAAAAACTTTCTTGATTGGATTGGAATGGCGATTATGCGGGTGCCCTCCGTTACGGAAGATTATCCCGATGTTAGTTCACGAAAATTGGACTCTGCCGCGGGAGTTGAAGTTAAATTGAAGGTCGTTAACCGCGCTGATTTACTGACTGGGCAGCGTTCTGACACGGGAATTGAGCAAGGACCGCCACCAACGTTAGAAAAAGTGGACGTGAATAGCGACATTAACGATGCAGAACAAATTCGGGCGATTCTGAACTTCAAATATCACGATATTGAAGCAACCCAAACGACGGCCTACCAGTCCGTATCGGAAATTAAACGGGTTTTTGACGATCCGGACAAATTAGAGATGGACTTTAGTGCGGTCGACCGTGACCAAAAAATTCGTCCGCAGAAACGATTTGTCACCGATCAATTGATGACGCCCCGCTTTATGAGCGAAGTTAGCCAACCTAAACCAACTGAGATTGGAACGGCGACCCACTTGATTTTGCAGCAGCTTGATTTGCGAGAACCGGTTACTGAGGCAGTAATCAAGGATAAAATTCGTGAATTAGTAATGAATCAGGTATTAGAAGAAGCCGTAGCGAAGCGAATTCGAATCAACAGCATCTTAGACTTCTTCGAAAGTGAACTAGGACAATTAATGTTGGCTCATCCTGAACAAGTGCACCGTGAAGAGGCGTTCTCATTGCTGTTGCCGGCAAAAGGGCTATTTCCTAATGTAGTTGGCAATCAGGACGTTTTAATTCACGGAATTATTGATGCGTACTTCGAATTAGATGGCCGAGTAATTCTGCTGGACTACAAAACTGACTTTGTACTTCCAGGCAGCCCGCAGCAAGGGATTCAAAAAGTGATTGATCGGTACCAGGGTCAGGTTAACCTATATGCGCAAGCATTAAGTAATATTCTGGGTAAACCAGTTAACGAAAAGTACCTGTATTTATTGTCAATTGGGAAGCTAGTAGAAATTCAATAAGTAGTTAGCTTGCAAACTGGATTCTGCCAAAAATATTTGGTGACGGAACCCAGTTTTCTATACGGCAGTAAAAGGTGGGCAAGAACGTAAATTAGTTTTGATGAATTCAAAGTTAGTTCAAAAATTAATGATAGCGATTTAGGCGGAAGGACAATTGAAGTACAGTTGTAGTTCCGTGTGGAAAACTGTGGATAACTTTGTTCATAACTTTGGAAGAGGAAATAAAGTTGTGCACAAAACTGATTAAACCGACCTTTGGACTTGTAGAAAAGTTTTCCACAGGTTGCGGTGGAAAATGTGGATAAAAAAATTAAAAATTGAATTTTAAGGTAAAGAACGCCGTCATGACAACGTTTGTAGCGGTAACAAAATTTTAAAAATGAAGGTGGAAAACTGTGGATAAGTAAAAATGCTGTTGACAAATCCAAAGAAATAAATGTGGTGGCGAACATAAATTCGGCCCAATATATTGTGAGTATTTCAAAATGGCTGTGGAAAACTTTGGGGATAACTTGAGGATAGGATGTGGATAAACGGTGAATATCAAAATTATTGGTGTGGGAAAGTTAAAAGAGAAATATCTGAAACAGGGGATTGCAGAATACGCCAAACGACTTTCTAAATTCTGCAAATTTCAAATTATTGAAGTCCCGGATGAAAAAGCGCCCGAAAGTTTAAGTGACGCCCAGATGGAAATGGTTAAGGAAAAGGAAGGCGAACGTATTTTAGCTAAGATTAAAGATCGTGAATACGTCTTTACCCTAGAGATTAATGGTAAGGAGCGTTCTTCAGAAGAGCTGGCCGAAGAGATCGCGAAATTAACCACGTATGGACATTCAGACATCACCTTCGTTATTGGCGGTTCGCTGGGTTTAAGCCCAGCAGTAATGAAACGAGCTGACACGGCAATTTCATTTGGACGCTTCACCCTGCCACACCAGCTGATGCGGTTGGTGCTAACGGAACAAATTTACCGGGCTTTTATGATTCAATCGGGGAGCCCGTACCATAAGTAAATAATAAACTAAGAGGCAGAGAAAAAATCCTGTTCTAAGGATGAATTCTTTTTGGAAAATCTCTTGGTGCGTTGTCTTTAAGGGACCAAAAAGCGCACCCAAAAGGCAGTTTATTTTACTTAATCCAAAACGACTATTAAGCCTGAATTTGGCATAATAGTCGTTTTTTTATTGGTGCCCATAAATTATCCGGCTTTTGTTATCAGTGCTTAATTTACTTATTGCGGGTCGTATTTAAACCATAAAAAGTAGTAGATTGCATTCGCCGTTAAAAAAATTACGGCGAGTCCCGTACCAATAAAGGCGATGGTGGTTTTAGCACTGAGAGTGAAAAGCGGAATGAACAGTAAGGAAAGGAATAAAATAAAGCAGCTGGCGATGAACCAGGAAGTTACCGAACGTAAGATTGCATAAACAATTTTTTGTTCACGTTCGTCGTCGCCAGGGTAGAAGAACTGATTATATTTAACGCCCATGGATTGATGGTGGTGGCGTTGGATGGCTCCACCGACCGTGGTAATTAAGAAGGCGATAGCAAAAGTGGCTAATCCAGGTAAAAGATTACTTAGTGCTAAGCTAATAATGAGGAGGGGAAGAATCAAAAAATTATTCATCCAAAAATCAAAGTGTACCAACCGTTGTGTTCTACTCATGGTCTACCTCCCGAGAATACATAAATAATTGATCTACTGTAGTATTTAAAATATGAGCTAGTTCAAAAGCTAGGGAAAGTGATGGATCATATTTGTTATTTTCGATGGCGTTAATTGTCTGCCGCGTAACCCCAGCTAACTGAGCAACTTCAGCTTGAGAGAGCTTAAGGTGCTTACGGCGCCTAGTAATGCTGTTTTCCATGGTTATTGCTCCCTTATTAAATGTAAAATACTTTTTACATTTTTAGTAAAACACCTTTTATATATAAAGTCAAACATGTTTTACATTTTGAAAAAAGAACCGCTCCTAGTATTGTTCTTAGAAGCGGTTCTTGTTAAGTTAAATCAAGTCTTTTAAACAAATTCTGAAGTTCAATTTAAGTTCGCTTGAGATCAGAAATCAAATATATAGTTAAATTAATACGTGACTAGAAAACATAATTTAGAAATTTCAAACTAGTTTGACAATTTAGTTCAATTTAGTTATCATCACTTTGTAAACGTTTACAAAATAAATAGAGCTACAGTCGCATGAGTACGGCTTTATAGCTATGCTAGGTGATAATCTTGTTAATCTCACAGGTATTGAATAATAATGTAATCCTAGTGAAGGATGGGCAAGATTGCGAAAAAATTGTCTGGGGAAGGGGCATCGGATTTAAAAATCATGCAGGGCAAGATTATAAGCTTCAACCCGGGGACAAGGTTTTTACTGCTGTACCGTATGATGATCGTAAATGGATTGATTCCTTTAAAGAACTTTCCAATAAGATCCCTCGAGAGTATTTTGAACTGACTGAAGAAGTAATTCAAATTGCTAAAAAGCAAATTGACGTTGATTTTGATGAGCATCTATTAATTTCATTGGCAGATCATATCTATTTTGCGGTAGAACGCTTTAAGTTGGGCTTAAGTTTAAAAAATCCAATGTTGCCAGAGCTAAAGCGTTTCTTTACCAAGGAATATCAAGTAGGAAAGTATGCGAGGAAGTTAATAAGTCAACTTGCGAGGATCCCTATTTCAGATGATGAAGCAGGATTTATTGCCATCCATCTAGTTGAACATGAAATTCACCATTCGGACAATGCGAAAGTTAATTTTTATGACATTTTAGAGATTTCAACTGACGTAAATAATATTATTAAATCAGTTTTTGGGCACGAATACTCTGAAGATAGTATCACGGCAAGCCGTTTAATGGCTCACTTGCATTATCTAATTCTTCGCAGTGCAACAAAAGAAGAAAAAAAAGCAGTTTCAGAAGATACTGAATTGCTGAATTCTCTGAAAAGACGTCATCGTAGAGCTACAGAATGTTTACGACAAATTGTTGACTATCTTGAACCTAAAATTAATTATACTTTTACGGATTCAGATCGGCTCTACTTGTTGATTCACATTGTTCATATTGCATCATAAATTTAATAGGGCTTGTAACTTTAAGTAGGCAATACCCAATAGCAATGATTGAAATGGCTGATAAAGCCACTTTGTTCATGACTATTGGGTTTTTTTATACCCAAATTAGCTTAAAAGGAGGTAAGTTTTATGCAAGAAAGCTTACAAAGCAACGAAAGCGTTAAAACTCGTTTTTATGCATTTATGCAAAACCTAGGTAAATCGTTCATGTTTCCAATTGCTACTCTATCTGCGATGGGGATTTTAGTGGGCTTAGGGAGTGCGTTTACCGCCCCATCTATGATGGAAAGATTACCATTTTTACAAAATCATATTGTTAATACCATTTTTAATTTCCTAAATACAGTAGGGAGTTTCGGTTTTACGTATTTACCAGTAATGTTTGCGATGGCTTTACCATTTGGATTAGCTAAGAGAAATAAAGGAGTAGGAGCAATTGCTGCGTTTGCGGGATATATTTCGATGAATTCGGGAATCAATTTTATGCTCCAACAACAAGGAAAATTAGTTGCCGCTGATAAGATGCAAGCTGTTGGACAAGCTAATGTACTAGGCATTCAAACTTTAGAAATGGGTGTTCTAGGAGGAATTTTAGTTGGATTAATAACTTACTTTTTACTTGAACACTATCAAGAAATTAAATTGCCAGATGCATTTTCATTCTTTGGAGGTATCCGCTTCGTCCCCATTATTTCAGTTATTGTAGAATCATTTGTTGGTCTCGTTTTACCGTTTGTGTGGCCAATTCTTCAGAATGGAATTATTGGGTTGGGTCGTTTAATACAAGGTGCTGGAATTTTTGGCCCTTTCTTATACGGAATTGCGTTGTCGGTTCTGAAATTGATGGGACTACATCACATTTTACTAGCTATGATTAGATTTACTGACGCTGGAGGAACGGCAGTGGTTGGCGGAAAAACAGTTACTGGAGCACTTAATATTTTTTACGCGCAGTTAAACGCAGGAGAACCTATTTCAGGAAAAGCTACTGCATTTTTATCACAAGGTTTTATGCCAACCTTTATGTTTGGACTACCAGCTATTTGTTTAGCAATCTATTTCACTGCTAAACCTGAAAATCGAGAACGAATTAAGGGATTATTGCTTTCGGCCACTTTAGTTGCTTTTGTTTCAGGTATTTCAGAACCAACTGAGTATCTGTTCCTTTTCGTAGCACCAGTACTGTATGTTTTTCATACTATCATGCAGGGATTATCACTATCAGTAATGATGTTGTTAGGTGCCCATATGGGAAATACTGATGGAGGGGTTATTGATTGGATTTTGTTTGGATGGCTACAACCTGGTTCAAAATGGTGGATTTTAATTCCAGTCGGCTTGGTTTGGGCAGCTTGTTATTTCTTCTTTTTCAGATGGTACATTGTTAAACGTAATGTAAAGACCCCGGGACGTGAAAATGAGGGAGACACTGTTATGACTAAAGGTGCAGGAATTTATGATCCTCAGGTGATTTTAAATGCACTAGGTGGTGCTGCAAACATTCTCTCGCTAGATAATTGTGTCACTCGATTGCGTCTGAAAGTTAAAGATCCTAACGACTTGGATGAAGATAAATTAAAACAATCGGGTGCTTTAGCAGTAATGAAAGCGGAAAAATCGGTTCAAATTGTTTACGGAGCTCAAGTGCAAAGTGTTAAAGATGGATTGGAAAAGTTAATGGGTAGAAGTGAAGCTGTGTAATTACATGTGGGAGGTAGAAAGATGGAGTATAACTTTGATGATTTAGCAGATCGAAGCATTGATAGCGCACGAAAATGGGATCTCCAGATTGTTAAAAATCGTTTTCCAAATGTCAGGACTGATTTTATCCCTCAATGGATCGCTGATATGGATTTTAAAGCGGCACCGCCAATACGTAATGCTCTAGTTAAAATGGCAGAAAATGGTGCTTATGGTTACACTTATGCCACGCCTCGCTGGTACGATAGTGTTGTTAACTGGCAACGAGAACGTCACCACAATGAGGTACAAAAAGACTGGATAACATTAGGATATGGAACAGTTCCTAATATGCATGTCTTAGTTCAAGCCTTGTTAAAACCGGGAGATAGTGTGTTGGTAAATACACCAGTGTACGGACCTTTTGCATATGCTGCGGAGCATAATAATGCTAACGTTATTACGGTTCCGCTGATTAAAAATGGGACCCGATATGATTTGGACTGGGAAAAAATTGAAATTGAGATGAAGAACAAACATCCAAAATTAACATTCTTTTGTAACCCGCATAATCCTTCGGGAAGGATTTGGTCCAAGTCAGAACTAATTAGAATGGCTGAACTTTGCAAAAAGTATAAGGTTTTATTTGTTTCAGATGAGGTTCATTCTGAACATGTAATCAAGGGTAACTTTGTTAGTGCACTACAATTACCCGAAAAATATTTGGATAATTTCGTAATGTTTACTTCACCCAATAAAGCATTTAACTTAGGGGGATTGAAACTCTCATATTCAATTATTCCAAATGATGTAATTCGAAAAACTTTCCGGCAGCAATATACTCGTAATGCGGTTACTTCACCAAATGTCCCGGGGCAAATTGCGATGATTACAGCTTATGAAGAATGTGGTGATTGGTTAGATGAATGTGTTAGCTACATTAAAGAGAATTTAACAATTTTAACGTCAATTATTGATCAAGATTTTCCAGGATGGGAAATGATGGAAATGGAATCTTCGTATTTACCTTGGATATCGGTTGAAAAAAGTGGAATTGATATGGAAACTATTGCAAGGACAATGGCTGAAAAGGCTGGTGTAGTAGTTGGTGTAGGGGATGATTACGTAGCAAACGCAGAAAATTTCCTAAGACTAAATATTGGAACTTCGCATGCTGCGTTGGAAGAGGCGTTGAAACGGATGGCTACGGTTTGGCGAACAATGATTTAATTTGGAGTGATAGAAATGTTTAGATTTTTTAAGAAAAATGCAAAAAATATTGAAGTTTCTGCACCATCAGATGGTGTTTTGAAAGCAATTACAGATGTATCAGACGAAATGTTTTCAAAAAAAATTATGGGGGATGGGTACGCGGTAGAACCGAGCTCAGATAGTATTTACGCACCCATTAGTGGAATGATAACTTCAGTTTTTCCCACTCAGCATGCAGTTAGCTTTAAGAATGATGAGGGGATAGAATTATTGTTACATTTAGGAGTTGATACGGTGGAATTAAACGGTGAACCATTTAATATTCGAGTTTCAGAGGGAAGTATAGTTAAAGCTGGAGATCCACTAGGAGTAATGTCACGTAAACAAATTCAAGGAGCTGGAAAATCTTGCGAGTTGATAATGGTTATCACTAATATGGAAAAAGTTGCTTCCCTTTCAGAAACTAAATTAAGAACTGTAAAACATGGTGAGAGCATAGGAGAAATTATAATGAACTAACTCAGGTAGTAATAAAAAGCCGTTTCCAATCCGGAAGCGGCTTTTTAAGTTAAATCAACACTTTTAAACAAATCCTGAAGTTCAATTTAAGTTCGTTTGAGCTGACCAAATCAGTTATTTAGTGCAACCAGTGCTCTAAAAGCGGAAACTTAGTTTCTAACCATACCATTAGTTTAGTATGTACGATTCGTTGATGCAGCTCGGGAGAGGCTTTTTTTAAGCAGAAGAATGCTAAAATGAAAAAGGGAGTGCCGGGCATGATTGGCAACACCGCGCCAATAGCGCCTAAAATTACGTTAAAAATGGTGGCCGCGACCCAAAAAAAGCGCGAAATTGCAAATGTCATCTAAATCAACTCCTTCGACTCTAAAAATAGCACCTTCAGTTAACAAATACGAGCAAAAGGCTGAATTATTTAGCATTCCTTAATTACTTTTAAATTTTCTGAAAGAAGGTCGATCTAAATTAAAATTCATCGGTTAAAAAACATTACTGAAGTTCAATTGGACCAAATTATGGCAATTTGGTTGGACGGAAATTTATCTGCGCACCATTTTGTGGATCCCCAATACTGGAAGCAAAATCAAGGGGCGGTGCAGGCGGCAATGCGGCAGGCAACGGTTTACGTTGCTGAGGACGAGCGCTGTATTCGAGGCTTTGCGGGACTACAAGAAAACTATCTGGCGGGGATTTTTGTGTCTGCTGATGTGCAAGGACAAGGAATTGGCGGCCGGTTAGTGACGCAGCTACAACACGATTACTCTGAACTTAGTTTGGCAGTATATGAGCAAAATCCGGCGGCAATTCGATTCTATTTGAGTCATAATTTTCAAACTATTAAGCGGCAAATTGATGAAGCGACGCAACAACCGGAATTAGTAATGCAATGGCGTCAAGAACGTTAGAAGGTTTCGTGGTGTTGAATTTAAGTAGGTTCAAAACGTGCGCCAAAGGTCAATTTGTCCCCCTTAAAACCCAAATCGACTATTATGCCAATAATTAGCATAATAGTCGATTTTTAGTTAATGTTTACAAATCGTCCGAAGTTGTCCCGTTTCCTTTTTATTAAGCGCGCTAAGTACTAACTTTTAGCACTTCTTAGCTTAGGATCAAGCAGCTTTTACTCGGATACTACCAAGTAAGAAGACCAGGATGAAACATGCCGTACTAGCTAAGATTGGCCAGTATAAAACGGAAATCCAGTCAAGGGAAAAATAGGCAACATCAAACACCCGGTTTTTCACAAAACGGATGGCGGCAAAGAATAGTAAGTTAAAAATTGCCATCAAAAAGCCAACCGTCAAGCTATACAGAGCTCCTTCCTGAATTTGTTCCAATAAAATATCACCGGGGGAGTAACCTAAAACCCTCAATTGCGTGAAATCTTGTTTTGCAATGTTTCTTTCCATAATGGTTAAGGAAATCATATTGCCGGCAACGATAATCAAGGTGGGGCCCAAATAAATCAGTAACACGAGGAACACTCCAGTAAGGCTCCGGACGCGTTGCATATTAAGCAATTCCAGAACTAAATGAAGAATCCCTGAAAGCAGTAGCAGCGCGATTAAAAAAGGTTTAATTAGGGTAGTTAATCGTGAAGAATGGCGGTTAACTCGATAAAATGCGGTATTTAGCGTCCGCGTACCTAGTTTACGCACTCCATAGTAAATTAAACGGAGACTGAGCTTGATTAAGTGATTGCCAACCAGCCAAACTAAAGCGGCGGTAAGGAACAATAATAGCTGAAAAGTATCGGTAGGTTTAATATCTTTGGTAGCAAAGTAGATTTGGTAGTACTCCCAAAGGATCCCTGAGATGGTTAGCATAACCACGATGCCGAAAAAAACGGTTTTCAGAATTTTCAAAAAGCGGTGTTGCTTGATATTTTTCATTTTCACTAAAGTGTGGTAACTATAAAGAAAGCTTGAAACGTAGGTAATGATTAAGGTGAGCCCCCAAACTGCGCAGAACGAATTTAACTGGTAATTGATTACAACGGAAGGAATGTAAGCTTTCCCCGCTTCGTTTTGAATGAGGTGGTACATTTCTTGAGCTAAGGGAAGGGCCACAAAATAGCCTATCAAAGTTCCTAATGAACTAACTAAAACCATCTGTACCGCGGTAATTTGAGCTAATTGGGCGGGGTTAGACCCTAGTTGAGCCAGTCGGGCGTGTTCTTTAGCGAGCGCTTTTCCAATGGTTCCAATGACGCCGCTGATTACCACAAAGAGGGTTACGAGGCCAAAGCTCAGTGGAGTAATAAAGAGCGCATTGGTGACTTCAGAATGGTGGACAACGGGTGCCAGCGGAAAATAAATAATTAAACAGCTGGAACTTACTAAACTAGCCGCAATAAATACAGCTAAAGCGCCTAACCAATTGTTAAATTGGTAGCGAAATTCCTTAATGCCAATTCTAATCATGATGAGGTTCCCCCCTGAAGATAAATTAAATCTGTAGCCGTGGGGTTTGAAATACTATGCGTAAGGCGGCCGTCGTTTAAAATGATTACTCGATCACTTTGAGCGGCTAGCTCTAGGTTATGGGTGACCATTACGAGGGTGGTGCCACGCTGAACTAACTTTTGCAAAAGCCGCATTACAATTGCTCCTGATTTAGAATCAAGTGCGCCGGTGGGTTCATCGGCAAAAACTACGCTAGCTCCTGCAAGAATTTCACGCGCAATGGCCACCTTTTGCTGTTCACCACCAGATAAATCGGTAACGTTGCCGAATAAATTGCCGTTGAACTTCATTTTTGATAAAAGAGCGGTTACGCGAGAACGTTTAATGGGCTTACGAGCAAGCCGGAGCGGCAGGACAGCGTTTTCGTACGAAGAAAGGTAAGGAACTAGGTTATACTGTTGAAAAATCATACCCACCGTCGTTCGCCGAAATTGGGCTAGTTTGCGCGGGCTAAGTTGAAAAGGATTGGTGCCGTTAATCGCAACGGTTCCTCCTGAGGGTGATAGTAAACCGGCAATACACTTAATTAGCGTAGTTTTACCACTTCCAGAAGGGCCTACGATGCTTAAAAACTCCCCGGACTTGACCGACAAATTCACGTTGCTTAAAACGGGCTTCAATTGGGAATGCTGACCATAGTAATAGTTTTTGTTTAGATGTTGTACTTCAATGATCGATTGCATTATATTTACCCTCCAATCGGTTAAAAAGTTATTCAGTATGGATATCGCCGTCGTTAGTGCTAAATGAATAATTGGTTGCTAAATTACCATCGGTAAAGTGGCGTCGGGAGTGACCAAAGATCGTAGTTTTTCCGTCGTTAGCTGTGGCGGAGACGGCAAGTTTTTTAGCTGAATTTAAAACGGCATGAATGTCACCGTCGCTCGTGCGGACGGTCAATTCGTGCGTAATCTGAAGTTCATTTAAGTTAATATCACCATCGGATGAAGTTAAATTGGCACGATTAAGTTTGGTATTGGTGATTGAAATATCGTCGGCGTTAGCAATTGAAGCGGGCTGCTTTTGAAAGTCGGAGTTTTGAATGTCTACTTCGCCATCATTGTTAATATTCAAGTTGTCAGCCGTTACGTTATTTAAATTCAGGTCAGCTTCACCACTAATGCTTAAGAGCCCGTTGACCTTCACGTTGTTTAAATGAACTTCATCAGTTCCCCGTAATCGAAGTTGATCGACGTTTAACGCGGAAAAATTAAGTTCGCCGGTGGAGCTGCCCTTTACCAAACGAAGGGTGGTTTGCCGCGGAATTTTAATTAAAATGGGGTCAGAGTGGTCATAACGGTTGAGAAGTGAAGTTAGTAAATGGTTCACTCCCGCTGTCCCAATGGTTAATCGCCGGGAGCCAGATTGGTAATGGATTTGATTTAGGGAAGTCGGTGCGGACACCTTTACCGACTTGCCATCATAAGCTTCAACCTTAACGTCATTTGGGGTTTTAAGTTCAATGGAACGAACCTGACGATAAGATTTAGTGACTGAATGCGGACTAACAAAATGAATTTGTTCGTTTATTTGAGGAACATCATAAAAAGCGTTGTTAAGCGAAGCAATGGTGATAAAGATGATTCCAAGAATGGTTAGTGCAAATCCAACGATAAAAGTTTTTTTCATGGGTTTATACCCTCTTTCCGAAATGATTTTTTTCGTTGAGGAAGTTGTATAATTTCTGGAATAATTGGGAAACGAGGTGGATACCGTTCACCGTAAGCCAGTGGAAGATTGGGAGAAGCAATAAAAACAACCCCAAAGCAGTAAAGCCAATTCCGAGAACTAAGACTCCCGCCCAAAATGAAGTGAAGATTATGTAACCGCCCGCCCCAATTAAAATTACGCCCATCAGCAGTAACCCTAAAAAGAAGGCAGCAATAGTGACCACTATCGAAAAAATAATGCTGAACGGAACCACGCAAATGGTGATGAGGATGGCGGGGATGATCAGACCCACTGGCGTAGCAAAGGAGAGGATTGCTAAAATGATCAGCCAAATGGTGCGTACGTCACGTTGCGGTTGCTTAGATTGGGTTTGCGCACCAGTGTCGTCCATGGTTTGGCTAGCCTTGATCGAATAATCAGCAAGCACTTTCCTAGCCAACTGGACCGGCGTGCCGAGCTTATCAACGGCTGCGGCATACGTTTCAATTCCGGCGTCTGCAAGGTATTCGGTATAAAAATTAATTACATCTAACTGTTCTTCTGCAGTTAGTTCGGTTAAATGGGACTTTAGTTCATCGATGTATTCATGCATCTGATTCAACTCCTCCAAGTAATTGGTCGATTTGGTTTTTAAAAGTGAGCCACTCGTGCTGAACTTCAGTTAACTGCGCTTGACCTTCAGCAGTGATTTGATAATAGCGACGATTCCGTCCTTGATAGGGTTCATCGTAGGTGGTAAGTAGATTAGCTTTTTTCAGTCGCCTTAAAACGGGATACATGGTGGATTCGGAAACGGGGATGTGCTCTTGGACTTTCTGGGTTAGGGCGTACCCGTAATAATCGGCATGGTTTAAAATGCCAAGTACGCACCCATCAAGTAAGGCGGTGGGAATTTGAATTGACACATTACTCCTCCTTATACTATATGACATATAATATTGCTTAAGCCACATTATGAAGTTAACACTATTGAAAGTCAATAGGAAATATCAAATAAATTTTAATTAGACAAAACCAAAAGAGCGTGGAACAAGTTTACGGCGTAACTAAAAATCGACCACTATGCCTGAATTGGGCATAATGATCGATTTCGGATTGAACGGAATAAACTAACTTTTGGCGCACGTCTTGACGCTATTAAAGCCAAAATTATTTTTTCAAAAAAGTTTCTTTGGAGAAAAGAATTTTTTTAGTCTTTCCGATTCTTTAGGCTTAAATTTTAATAAGTGAAGTAACAAAAACCAATGTAGCACTTCTGCTGTCACACTTTAGGGAGATTAATTTGCCAAACGTTGAACGTCTCGTACAATCATTAATTCTTCGTTAGTAGGAACCACTAACACGTCTACCGCAGCATTGTTAGGGCTGATTTTCCGTTCTTTGCCCCGGACGTCATTGCGGGAGGCGTCGACTGCCAAACCAAAGTAACTAAGTTGGTCAGCAATTTTTTTGCGTACTTCAATCGCATTCTCTCCGCAGCCTGCGGTGAAGACAATTGCGTCTAAACCGCCAAGTTCTGCAACGTAGCTTCCGATAAAACGGACAACCCGATTAATGAACATATCTAAAGCCAGTTGCGCTTGGGGGTTGGTAGGTGCAGCTTCTTCCAGATCCCGTTGGTCGGGAGAAAGCTGGGAGATGCCTAATAAACCTGATTTTTGGTTGAGGATGTCAACAACTTCTTCTACGCTAATTTCTAATTTCTCAGCTAGGAAAGCCACGAGGGAAGCATCCAAATCGCCTGCTCGAGTCGCCATCATTACCCCGCCTAGCGGAGTGAAGCCCATCGAAGTATCGATAACCTGACCGTGGTCGAAGGCGGTGATTGACGAACCGGATCCCAAATGGCAGGTGATTAATTTTAGGTCTTCTAACGGCCGATCGAGCATTTCGGCAGCCCGTTGGGCAACGTAACGGTGGCTAGTTCCGTGCGCACCATATTTCCGCACACCGTACTCGGTGTAATACTCGTAAGGAATGGGGTAAAGGTAGTTTACTTTTGGCATTTCTGCGTACAATGAAGTGTCGAAAACGGCGACTTGTCGCGCTTTAGGCAATAGCTGCATGAAAATCTCAATATAGCGCGCCTCAATGGGGTTGTGCAGCGGGGCGTACTGGGAGAGTTCCTTAATCTGAGCCAAAACTTCATTGTCTACTAAGACAGAATCTTTAAAATACTCACCCCCAGCGACAACGCGATGACCAATTCCGCTAATTTCGTGAAGATGTTCCACGACCCCTTGATCTTTTAGGTACGAAAGCACCATGGTAGCTGCTAAATCGTAGGTAATATTATCTTGGGTAATGCGGTACTTTTCTTGCCCGGGTTGTTGAGCAGTAAAAACGGAGGCAGGCAAATCAATTCGATCAACCAATCCGCTCGCTAAGATTTGCTCATCAGGCATGGAGAATAATTTCCATTTCAAAGTTGAACTACCAGCATTAATAACTAATTCTTTTAACATACGTCATTCCTCACTAACTCCGACAATTTTAAACGAACTTATGAATCCGCTTACATTTTAATAATAAACGATTTAACGATTTTTATCCATCAATAATCGTCTTAGCGTTAACAAATTCGCGAATTCCCAGGTCACTTAATTCCCGTCCGTAGCCTGAAAGTTTTACGCCCCCAAACGGAAGGCTTGCGTGTGAAGTTAGCATTTGGTTAATGGCGACTTGACCAGTTTCGATTTGGGAAGCGAGCTTTTCAGCACGGTCTAAATCGCCAGCAAAGACGGTACCGCCTAGTCCGTGTTGTGAGGCGTTTGCGAGCTCAATTGCTTCTTCGTCACTGTCGACTTTATAAACTTGTGCAACTGGACCAAAGAGCTCTTGGTCATACATCGGATTGTCGGGTTGCATGCCACTAAGAATCAACGGGTGGAAACTAGCGCCAGGCCCTTCAAACGGCGTATTGTCTCCCCAAAGCAATTCAGCACCGCCAGCGATGGCCATATCAACCTGTTTTTGTAGTTTTTCTTGAGCAGACTTGGAAGAAAGTGGCGCAAGAGTAGTTTTCGGATCTTGGGGATCACCAATTTTTCGTTTAGCAAACTCCGCGATTAGTCCGTCTAAGAACTGGTCGTAAACTTTTGAATTAATAATGAATCGTTTAGCGGAAGTGCAAACTTGTCCAGCGTTGGTTAACCGGGCTTTCGCGCCAACTTTAATTGCCTGGTCAAGATCCGCATCTTCCGTAACGATGAATACGTCGGTTCCGCCTAGCTCCATGGTCGATTTCTTCAGGTTCGCGCCAGCTTCGGCCGCAATCTTCTTTCCGGCGCCTTCCGAACCAGTTAAAGCGACTCCTTGAACACGTGGATCAGCAATGATGGTGTTGACTTGGTCATAGTTGATCAATAAGTTTTTGAAAGCTCCGGTAGGGATGCCAGCTTTTTGAGTAACCGTGGCAAAGGCATCGGAACAGTCCGGAATTATGCTAGGATCCTTCAATAAAACGGGGTTTCCCACCATGAAATTAGGAGCAAATACGCGCATGATTTGGGTGTACGGGAAGTTCCAAGGCTCAACTAACAAAATTGCCCCAATGGATTGGTATTTAACGTGAGCACGAACGCCCGGAACGTCATTGTAGGGGGTGTCTTCCAATAGTTTAGCGGCGTTTTGGGCGTAGTATTCCGCAAACTCAATAGTTTTTTTAACCTCTGCTTGTGCTTCGGTGAAAAGCATTCCCATGTTGGTAGTGATTAAACGGGCGTAGTCATCGAGATTTTCCCGGAAGGTGTCCGCAATTAATTGTAGTTTCTCAGCTCGTTTTTCGATAGGTTGAGTTTTGGCAAGTTGGTAAAATTCATCGGCATTTTTTAAAGCAACTTCGACCTCTTGATCAGTGGTGCTTGGATATGTTTGAATTAATTTTCCAGTATATGGATTTACAGATTGGTATGCCATAAAAAAATCAGCTCCTTTTTCGTTATGGTTCTATTGTGCAAAAGAATGCGCTTACATTCAAGTAATATCGCTTATTTGTTAAAAAATAAATTTAAGCTCTTTTACGTGGAGGGAAAAGTTTGGTTTTTGGTATATCCCAAAAACCCGATTGAGGTTCTTCATTTTTCGACCGTTTTTAAGGTCGCTTTCAGCTAGTTAAATGAACTTAAATTTAAGTTCAGCATTCCTGAATTGACGGTAATATAAAACGAGACCCGGTAATTTCCAGAGTCTCGTTATGAAGGTTAAATTAAGTTAGTAATGGATTACTTTTCACTGGAGCTAGACTGCTCACGGACTTGTTCAAGTAAGTCGGGGTCCTTGACCAACGCATCACGAATTTCTTTTAAATAAATTTCACTATTATCAACTTCATCAGTGTTTTCTTCCTCTTCAGCTTTCTTAGGTACAAACTTATTAACGGTTTTTACGATAATAAAGACCACGAAGGCGATAATTAAAAAGTTAATGACGGCGTTGATGAAGCTCCCAAATTTAAAGGTAGCGCCAGCCACCTTGAATGACCAGTCTGAAAAATCAATTCCTCCGACGAAAAGGCCAATTAATGGGTTAATTAAATAGTTGACCAACGCCTTAACGATTGAAGTAAAAGCACCCCCGATGATAACCCCAACGGCTAAATCAAGGACGTTTCCACGTGAAACAAATTCTTTAAATTCCTTAAGCATATGTAGTACACTCCCTATTTTAGATGATGCCGGCACTTTGCATTAATCGGCCGACAATAATTTTAACTTTGGATAATTTCCTTCGTTAATTACCATTTCTAGTTTAACATGGTCAGCCATAATTTAAGTGGCGGACGAATTTTACCAATTTAGTAAGGATTAGAGTGGCAAATTAAAAAAAGAGGCTGAGAAAACTAAAGAAATGCTTTTCATGGATGAAAAGATTCTTAAAAAGTCGTTTTGGTGTTTTGCCTTCAATAAAGCCAAAACGTGTGCCAAAAGTCAGTTGGTTCCACTTAACCAAAAATTGACCGTCATGCCAAATTCAGGCATCATGGTCAATTTTCAGTTAATGCTCGCGAAATACCCGACTTTGGTCACGCTCTCTTTGAATTAAGCGGAACCTACCGCCCTTTGAAGCTAGTAAATTAAGCGAGTCGCTCTAAGTAATCTTAATTTTCACCGTAAAAACTAAGAATCACGACCCCCACAATGATGAAGAAGATTCCTAAAATATTGCCTAGGTTGATCGGTTCCTTCCAAAAAAGGAACGCAATCACGGCAGTTAGCAAAATGCCAAAGCCTGCCCACACTGCATACGCAATGTTTAGGTTAATTGTCTTTAACGAAAGCGAGAAAAAGTAAAAGCAAATTCCATACGAAAGTAACGCAGAAATGCCGTAAACTGGACGCGTAAAACCGGCTGACGCCTTTAATAAATTATCTCCAATTAATTCACCAACGATGGCAAATGATAAATACATATACCCCATATCTTTGACCTCTAATTCTGATTTAACCCCTTCATCATAACAGAAATTATTAAATAAAGTATTAGTTATAAAAAAGTTAGCGGGTGAAATTTTATGCGGGTTGGTGATTAGTAAATTGAAGAGAAGACGTTGAAAACTAACAAAGTTCTAAAAGACAATTCAACAAATCTATCTCAAAGCGGGTGGTAGTTTGATACAATCAACTTAAAAACATCACAGTACGAGATGATTTAGGAGGATTGAAATGGCGACGGTTAAAGATGTGGCGTTACGGGCAGGAGTCTCGTTGGGTTCAGTTTCAAATTATTTGAATGGTAAAAGATTAAAGCCCAAGACTGCTAGTCGAATCAAAAAAGCCATGGATGAACTCGATTATCATCAAAATATTATTGCAAGTGGGTTAAAGAAGAACAAAAGTATGTCAATCGGGATTGTAGTAAATAGTTTGACCGACTTTTTTTCAATGTCGATTGTATCCGAAATTGAAAATTACGTGGAAAATTATGGCTATAGCATTATTATCTGTGATTGCCGAGAAGATAAACAACGTTTTGAAGAAAAGATCGAGTTCCTGTTAAACCGCTCGATTGACGCAATTGTAGTCTTTCACCAAGACGAAAGTTCTCCCATGTTGGAAAAAGTGGTGGAACAAGCCGTGCCGATTGTAGCAATTGACGCACCGATTCACGGGATTCAATCCGACGTGGTTTTAGTTAATAATTATGAGTCATCGCGGGAAGGTGTGGTGGATTTAATTAACCGCGGTTACCAAAAAATTGGCATTATTTCGGGGCAACCTCGGAATTACATTTCCCGAGAACGTCAGGGCGGATATGAAGATGCTCTAAGAGAACACGACTTACCCATTAATCAGCAGTATATTTGGCAAGGAAACTATACCATTCAATCAGGAGTGGAGGGGACAACCCGGTTACTTACTAAGCACCCGGAAATTGAGGCGCTTTTCGTGATCAATTATTATATGTCATTAGGTGCTTTGAAGGCCTTGAGACAAAATTTTTCAAAAAGGCACGTTGAAATGCTAGTGTTTGACCACTTTTTTGTTAACGATATTTTTTATCCATCAATTAGCTCGATTGAACAACCGGTCGCCACGATTGGAAAGACGGCGGGACGACTATTGATCGAACGTTTGGTGAAAGGTAAGGAAGGCAATTATGAAACTATTTATTGTAAAAATAGCCTACGTTCTTAGGCAGCGCCAGTGGCTTTAAGGATGGATTGGCAAATAAAAGTAGGTAATTAAGTTTGCAAAATGTTTTTTGAAAGCGCTTGCGTTATTTAGAGGGGCGTGTTATTATTTCGGTGAAAATGAAACGATTCAAAAGAAGGTGGTGGTGTTCAGCAGGAAATTTTATTTTTACCCTAAAAATGAAACGTTTCAAATTTAAAGGAGGAATTTATCATGAACATTTTATTAGCGTGTGGTGGTGGGATGAGTTCGTCAATTTTGGCGGAAGCTTTGAGCAAGGAAGCCCAAAACAACGGAGTTACTTGGGAAGTTAACGAGTCTAGTATTGACCGTGTCGAAGACGACTTACAAGAAAAGGATTATCAAATTGTCCTCCTCGCGCCCCAAGTTTCGTTTAGGAAAAAATACATCGCCGGGTTAGCTGAAGAAAAGGGTGCTAAATTAGTGCTGATTCCAATGACGATGTACACTCCTGCAAAGGCAAAGGAACTGTTTCAACTAGTTAATAAGGAGGCTGACCATGAACTTTGATACAATTTCCGAGAAAATGGGAGCGGTGGCCAACAACCGCTACTTAACCGCGATCCGGGACGGGATGGCTGTAATTATTCCCGTTTCAATTATTGGCTCGTTCTTTACAATTTTATTGAATTTACCAATCGATGCTTGGAAAGCATTTATTCAACCCTATGCATCCATGTTGTCAATTCCAATGTACTATTCCATCAGTTTGATGGCGGTCTATTGTGTATTCTCGATTACTTCTAGTTTATGTAAATTTTATGATTTAGACCCAGTTTCTACATCCGTCTTAGCTGAAATGTCATTTTTTATTTTAGCAATTGTTCCAAACGTTTTAAGTGCTAAGACAGCCGGAATGGAACCAGGAACTTACCTTCCATTGGCAAATATGGGAGCTCAAGGACTGTTTACCGCAATCCTGTGTGCCATTTTTTCAGTAGAAGTAGTGCGGTTCTTCTATAAAAAGAATTTAATTATCAAAATGCCAGAGGGCGTACCAAGTGCGGTGGGGAAATCGTTTAGCGCATTAATGCCTGGGGTAGTAATTATCGTGGTGTCGTTCGTTCTAAAAGAAATTTTGAAGCTGGACGTTAATGGAATTTTGACCTGGATTTTCTCGCCGATCGGCTATTTTGGTCACGACACCTTCCTTTCTGCGGTAATCCCGGTATTCTTGATTACCATTATTTGGCTCTTTGGGGTGCACGGAATGGTTATTGCCACCCCGATTCTGTATCCATATTGGTACGCTAACCTCAATGCCAACACTGATGCAATCGCGCACGGCGGCGCACCAGTTCACTTTATGACGGAACAATTTTTCCAATGGTTTGTTTGGGTTGGTGGAGCCGGAGCCACCCTTTCCTTAGCGATTCTACTGGCATTTTTCAGTAAGGCCAAGTTTAGTAAAACGATGGGGGCGGTCACCATCATTCCGGCCATTTTTAACATCAACGAACCGTTGATTTTTGGAATTCCTATCATTATGAACCCTTATTTTGCGGTACCGTTCGTACTTGCACCAACGGCAATGGCGGCGGTTACCTATTTAGCAATGAAATTGCACATGGTCGCGTACACGACCGCAGTGGCACCGTGGACGTTACCAGGCCCGATTGGAGCGTGGATGGCGACCGGATTTGACTGGCGAGCAATCGTCTTATGTATAGTGAATATTTTGATTTCGATGGTGATTTATTGGCCATTCTTTAAGGCATACGATAAAAACCAACTTAAATTAGAGAAAGTAGATGACTAGGTGATGTTTGGCATATCAGTTTACCCAAGTAAACAAAGTACAGCAGAATGCGTCACGTACATTGATAAAGCGGCTGATTTAGGTTATCAGCGCTTATTTACGAGCTTAATTGAATTGGAAGGCGATCCAGAGGAAACCATTGCTCGTTTTAAAACGGTGATTCATCACGCCAAGCAACGAAAGATGTGGGTGAGCTTAGACGTAAATCCAGGTTTGTTTCAAAAATTGAACGTCAGCTACGATGATTTGTCCTTTTTTAAAGACCTAGGAGCCGATATTTTACGCTTAGACATGAGTTTTGACGGGATGCCGGAATCATTGATGACCTATGATGAGCACGACCTTACGATTGAAGTGAATATCAGTAACGATACTGGCAACGTCGCGAACATTTTGACTTACCGACCACTAAAATCAAAAATGATTGGGTGCCATAACTTTTACCCGCAACGTTATACCGGATTAGATACCGAATACTTTTTGCAAACAACCCAGAAGTATAAAGAAATGGGCTTACGAACGGCAGCATTTGTTTCATCCAACGTTGCCACGCAAGGTCCCCATCCCTACAATGCGGGATTGCCAACTCTAGAAATTCATCGGGGGCAGCCAATTGTCGAACAAGTGCAATATTTAATCAGTACTAAATTAATTGATGATGTAATTATTGGCAATGCTTGTGCTAGTGATGAAGAACTTGCCCAAGTGGCAAAGCTAAATCAACAGTTGCCCGAGTTCTTGATCCAATTTACTCCAGGGACTACGGAGTTAGAAAAACAAATTATTTTGGATAATTTACATTTCAACCGCGGAGATATTAACAGCTACGCAATTCGGTCGACCTTTGTTAAGTTGAAGTATCGTCAGGTCAATATTCCGGTTAATAACGCGAAGCATCAACTGACCCGAGGAATGGTAACGATTGGTAATGATGATTTTGGACAGTATAAGGCCGAGGTGAACATCGTTAAGCAACCGATGGAAAATGCTGATGAGCTTAAAAATGTGGTTGCTACAATCGTACCGAATAATCAAGCGTTGATTGACTTCATCCAGCCTTGGGACAAGTTTAAGTTTATCGATGCGGACAAGTTTTAAATGGAAACGGGGAATTTGATTTGGAAGGTTTAGAAGAAATTTGTTTTGAAATAATTAGTCACTCGGGCCAGGCGAAGGGCTTACTGATGGAAGCGGTGAGCGATTCGCGAGCGGAACATCCAGACTATTCGGCAATTGAAATGATGCTAAAAGATGCTCAAGACGAGTTGAAGGTTGCTCAAAAAGCGCATTTGAAGGTGTTATCCGACTTTGCACAATCGGGGCAAGGAGACGCGGTTAATCCGCTATATATCCACGCGGAAGATCAGATGATGTCAGCAGAAATCTTCCTGGACTTACTTAGTGAACTGATTACTACTAATAAGGAACTCCAAGAAATAAAGCAACAGCTTTAAGGATAACTGCAACTGAGGCTGTTTTAGGTTGAATTTGAGGTTCAATTGAACTTCAGAATTAGTTTAAAAATGAATTTAACGCAGTTATTCAATAAGCTAATAAAAATACGTTCCCGTTCTCGCTTTCAACGATTAACTAAACTATAAGGCCATTTTTAAACCGGTTAATCTATCAAGACAGCTGGAACGGGAATTTTTATTGAGGTAAATTTAATGATGGTAGAAGACAAGATTTTAAATTTTGAAAAGATGGGTTTAGGGTTATTTATTCACTGGGGTCTCTATGCGCACTTTGCGGAAGGTGAATGGGCGCAAAATATTTTAGAGGTTCCAAATTACTCGCAAGCCTTTACGCATTTTAATCCCGATCCTAAGAAAATTCGACAGTGGGTTACCCTGGCAAAACAAAATGGTTTTAAGTACATCGTCTTAACGGCCAAGCATCACGACGGTTTTTGTCTGTTTGACACTAAGGGAATTTCTGAATTTGACAGCATGCACACGCCTTTTAAAGCAGATGTCATTAAGATCTTTGTTGATGAATGCCACCGACAAGGAATCGCTCCGTTTTTGTACTTTGCCACCTATGATTGGCATAATCTTAAATATACTGCGGACTTTCCGGGATACCTTGCAGAGTTACGGCAGCTAATTCGACTTTTGGCAACGAATTACGGAGAAATTGGTGGTTTTTGGTTTGACGGTAATTGGGACAAACCGGATGCAGATTGGCAGACGGACCAGTTATACAGCGAGATTCGCCAACTTCAACCGCAAGCAATGATCACCAATAACACGGGCCTAGAACAGCAGGGGGTTAATCAAGGCGAGGCCGTGGATGTCCTAACTTTTGAGCGTGGTAATCCACAAAATATCAAACATGAGCAGCACGGCCGGTACTTTGCTGCGGAAACTTCGATGACGCTTAACCGCCATTGGGGCAACGCAGAAAATGATTTAGATTACGTGGCTGCTCGCCAATTAATTGAACAAATTTGTCAATCTCGTAAAGTAGGAGCCAACTTACTAATTAATATCGGGCCTCAATTCGACGGTTCAATTGATTTACCAAGTCAGGCGCTTCTTGAATTGGTCGGCAAATGGATGCGAGTTAATGGAACGGCAATCACAGCCACCGCTAACGAAACTCATCCAACGTATATCGCTGAAAATAATAATAAAAACTTCATTAAAGGTGACTATTTGTTTGTTACTGGCTTGCAGAACATCGGGAACCATAACGTGGTGCTGGGTGGCGAACAGGCACAAGAAATTATCTTTCAAGGGCAGATGCCCCAACGAAAAATTAAGCAAATTGTTTGGTTGGATAATGGGCAATCCGTGGATTTTCAACAAAGTTCAGATGAGCTAAAAATACTTGCTGACAGTTTCCGATACGGCACGCACCTAGTAGTACGGGTAGCCCAAATCACTTTTGTAGATTAAGCTATATTCAACAAACTAAAACGAGACCCAGGGAAAAATTCCCTAAGTCTCGTTTTTAAAATAGAATATTGAAGTTCAATTATGCGCGTTGCCCATCCCAGCGGTTAGGCTTAGATGGTAAGATCATTAAAATGAAGAACCAGATTGTTCCAATTAGCGGAATTAGGTCAATTAAGACCCACCACCCGGAACGATCTGTGTCGTGTAAACGACGGAACTTAAGTGATAAGGTTCCTACCCAAACGATTAAGGTAACGATTTGTACCACTACGTTAGTGCTCAAGTCCTGCCAGTTGTAAATATCATCGATGGGATGTCCCATTAAATTTGTGATGATACTAACTGCTAAACCGCCGATGATGTAGTTAATAATTACTGGCCACCAATATTCGGCACGTTTTGCAGTACCAGAAAAATCAAATAAATTATTCCAGAATTTCTTGTATGCAGTTACCATAAAATTCTCCCCCCCTCGAGTAAATTTAAAATTAATACCAGCTTTTTAAGTCTTCAGATCGTTGGACGTCGTTGTTTAAAAGTCGGTGAAAATAACGGGATTAATTCCAGATAAATTTAATCCGTATAGGAATAAAACTAATCCATTGATCACCAGCGACATAATAATGATGCCGTAGCGAATCGTTAGATAACTAAAACCTGCCGGTCGCCAAGCGGTAAAGCGTGGTCCCCGGTAACCGATTGCGATTAATAATAAGCCAACCGTAATAATTATTTGAATGACGGTTCCCACTACGTAAATGGGGTTACTAGGATGATTTAACTGGATGAAGTAAGTTCCGAGAGCTAAAAAATCCAGAAAACACGCGAATAATGGCATAAGCTTCTCCTTAATTTAACTTAATTATTAAGTACAATTGAAGTTCAAAAAAACACCAACAATTAATTATTACACTATTTTTACCAATCTTAAAGAAATATGATAATGCTGGGGTTTTCTTAATTATAAGGGGTACGAATTTTAATAGCGATTTTTATGCTTGTAACGATTAGTAGCTATAAATATCCCGAAAGAATTAGTGATGAAAGATTTAATAAAGTAACGATGATTTCTCAGAGCTAGAAAAGTATTTTGAAGAAAATAGATGGCTGGATAAGCCTAAGGGAGTGCCAATCAGGGGAGGAGTTGAGCTGGGTGGCCTTTTGGTTAAGTAAACAACCGTACATAATTATTTAGGCGAACTCTATTATTCTGAACAGTTTGTGTTAAATTGGACTTGAAGAACAGTGAAATGTATGGAGGAAAAATCTTTGGAAATCGAAGATGAGATTTTAGGAAACTTGAAACCGGTTAAGCACCGGTTGCTAAAGTATGGTTTTCAAGAAAAAGACGGTCAACTAGTTTTTACCAAGAAAATTATCAACGGTGATTTTTCGGTAAAAATTAGTGTAGCCCCCACTGGACAAGTTACGGGGCACATTTTTGATTTAGCGTTCGGCGATGAGTACACCAATTTCCGAGCAAAATACGTGGCTGGAGAGTTCGCGGGTAAAGTTCGTGAAACCTATGTAGCACTTTTAAAATCAATTGCCGACCAATGTTTCACGTTTGATAATCATGCGCACGTAGGTCAAAAATGGATTGTCCCTGCTAATCCTAAATATTTTGATGTGGATCAGGCGTTTCGCGAAAATAGCACCATCATTTGGAAACAGACCAGTAATATTAAGGTGAACGACCTAGTGTACCTTTACGTAACGTCGCCGATTTCGGCAATTAGGTACAAGTGTTTGGCTGTGGAAGTTAACATCCCGCAAAATTACCGGGATGCCAATATTAAAATGAATAAGGCAATGCGGATTCATTTGATAAGGCAGTATGACAAAACCCAATTCGCGCTCCCCGTTTTAAAACAGTACGGGGTCACCACCGTTCGGGGACCACGACACATGCCCGAGCAGTTGGCGCATTACATGCAAGTACGGGAGGATGATGACGATGAGTGATTCGCTATCCGATTTATCGTTAGAAGAACTGTGGCAGCTTTTTCCCATCCAGCTGGTTGCCCCTCAACCAAAATGGCAAACTTGGTATGCAGAAGAAGAACGGCGTTTAAAGCAGCTGCTCCCGGCCAACGCGGTAATTAGCCACGTAGGAAGTACGGCAATTGCTAATATTTGGGCTAAACCCATTGTCGATATTTTAGTGGAAGCCCCTCACGCCAGTTATGCAGCGATTAAAGAAATTTTGGAACAAAACGACTACATTTGCATGGCGCAACGGGAAAACCGGAGTGATTTTAATAAGGGATACCTGCCCCAAGGTTTTGCCGAACGAGTTTTTCACCTTCATTTGCGGGTGCTTGGAGATAATGATGAAATATATTTTCGGGATTACCTAAATAATCATCCCGAAATTGCCCACCAGTATGAAGAATTGAAACTGGCGCTTTGGAAGCCTTATGAACACGATCGTGATGGCTATACGGCCGCCAAGACCGAGTTTGTAAAGAAGTATACGCAGCTAGCTAGAAGGGGCAAAGTTTAAGAAGTTATTTAGTTTAAGGTTAAAAATAGGAGGTCTATCAATGGAAGCAAGTCAGCCAGTCCAAGCCAAGTTAACCGAACTCAACATTCCGTTTGAAATTGTCAATCATCCGCCGGCAACGACCACCGCAGAAGCGGATAGTTATATTAAAGGAATTTCGGGAGTTCGCACGAAATCAATGTTTTTAACTAATCGCCGAAAATCCGCGTACTATTTATTAATTATGGATGACCAAAAGCATTTAGACATGCATAAGTTTGCGGAAATCGTGGATGAAAAACGTCTGCATCTTGCTTCGTCCGCCAGTTTAATGAAAAAAATGAAGTTGGCTCCGGGGATAGTTTCCTCGTTTGGTCTATTAAATAACGTTGAAAGGGATGTCCAGGTTTACTTCGATAAGGACATTGTCGATGAGCAACGGATGAGTTTCCATCCCAATACCAACGAGCAGACCATCTTTTTAGCCACTACCGACTTGTTTAAGTTTATTGAAGCGGTTGGGTTTAAGTACCAGGTGGTGGAATTGTAGTAACGGTAAAGATAGTGGGGCAAAAATTGACTATTATGCCTGGATTTGGCACAATGGTCGACTTTGGGTTAAGCAGACAGAGCTGAATTTTAGCTCCATTAAACTCAACATAATAAAATGAATTTTCAAAAAATTTCCGTTTTTAAAACGGATTTTTTTAGTTTCCGCTTTATTTACCCGTTTATAAAGCAGCAGGGTTTTTCAACGCAGCAATCAATTTCTTGGCTACCGCTCGAACAGAAAACGGATTTTGTCCGGTAATTAAACGATCATCTTGGATAGCATACTTTCGGTAAGCTAACTTTTGGCGAAAATGGGCGCCGTGATCTTCGGCCGCCTTTTTATTAAGGAAGGGAACTACGGATTTTTTTCCGGCTAGGATTTCCTCACTGGTCGTAAAGCCGGTAATGTTTTTCCCGTTAATCAAGTATTGACCATCTTCCTTAAGGTTGAGTAATCCTGCAATTCCGTGACAAACGGAGCTGATGTAGCCATGGTGATGATAAATTGCCATGGCTATTTTCTGAAGTTCAGAATTATCTGGGAAGTCCCACATCACGCCGTGACCGCCGGTGTAATAAATTGCAGAATAATCGGCAGGGTTAACGTCTTGAGGGGCTAGGGATGCCGACAACGCCCTTTTTTTAAAATCTGCCGACTCGTAGATTTTGAGAATTGCAGAGTCGGCATACTTCATGCTTCGCGGATCAAGCGGAACAAATCCACCTTGCGGGCTGACGTAATCCACTTCAATGCCTGCCTGCGTCATTTCATCAACAAATTCTGCAGCTTCTCCTAGCCAAAGTCCCGTAAGGTCAGTGGTTCCCTGGTAATGATCAACGTTGGTAAGTACTACTAAAACTTTCTGCATAATTAATCTCCTTCATTAATACAATCGTTGATGTGGGTCAGCAAATTTTGTAACTGCTCAATTTCTTTAATTTGGTGCGACAAATAATAATAATTCTTCGTGCCTACTCGCTGGTACTTAACTAAATGGGCCTCACGAAGGATTTTAAGGTGGTGCGAAACTGCGGGGCGGGAAAGCTTTGTCACCGAGGTTAATTCACTCGCACGTAACCCTTGGCAGGCATTTTCGGCAAGTAAAGCCATAATAATGGCCTGCCGTTTTTCGTCCCCAATCGCAATTAAGAAGTCACTCAAATTAGAAAATTCGGTTTTGATTTGATTTAGGTTGTCCATTTGAAAGCTCCTAATGGTTCATATTTTTAAACCATTTAACCACGCCTAATGAACTAAGTCAAATAAAAGGTTTAAGTTGAAGGACTTGACGTCTTTAAAAAGACAAGGTAAGATACTGCAAAAAGTAATGGTTTAAAAAAATAAACCAATCGGGAGAGTTAAAATTTATGAAAAGACAAAACTTAGTAGCAGAAATTAACCAATATGGACAATCCGAAGTAAATCTTGTTGAACGTGCAATTCCTGAAGTTCAGAATAATGATGTTTTGGTTGAGGTAGTTGCCGCGAGTGTAAATCCGGTCGATTTAAAGATAATTGAAGGTAAATTGAAGTTAATTCTGAAGTACAAAATGCCGTTGAAAGTTGGTAGTGATTTTTCTGGAAAAGTGGTTAAAGTGGGTTCAAACGTTAAAAACTACCAAGTGGGGGATTACGTTTACGGTAGGGTGCAAAAGGACCGGATGGGGACTTTTACGAACTACCTGGTGGTCAATGAAGGTGACCTTGCCGTAAAACCGCAGAATTTAACTTTTGAAGAGGCGGCCAGCCTACCTTTAGTGGCGTTGACTAGCTATCAAGTGCTGCATGAAGCAATGCAAATTAAGCCTGGCGACCGGGTTTTAATTCAAGCTGGTTCTGGCGGAATTGGCACGGTAGCAATTCAGTTGGCCAAACTAGCGGGTGCGGAAGTTGCGACTACTACCAGTACCAAAAACGTCGCGTTTGTTAAGGAGCTCGGCGCAGATCACGTGATTGATTATCGTAAGGAAAACTTTGCAGAAAAGTTAAGGGATTATGATTACGTTTTTGATACGTTGGGTGGCCAGAATTTGGAGAATGCTTTTAAGGTGGTTAAACCAGGCGGTAAAGTGGTCACAATTTCGGGAATTCCAGATGCTAAATTTGCCCGTAGTTACGGATTACCGCGTTGGAAGCAGGCGTTGTTTGCGATTGCTTCCCACAAAATAACTAAACTAGCGCGCCAGGCGAAGGCGGATTACAGCTTTTGGTTTATGCGCCCGGATGGCAAAATGTTAGCCCAAATCACCCAGTTAGTTGAAGAAAACAAATTGAAACCCATTATTGACTCAACTTTTACCTTTAAACAGACTCAGGCAGCTTTAGATTATTCTAGAAAAGGGCATGCACGGGGAAAAATTGTCATTGATATTAATCAGGATTTAAGCAAGGAAAAATAGTAATTAGGGTTAGAAGCGGCGGATGTAACACGATAATCGCGTTACATTTGGCGCTTTTTTTATTAATCTGGAAATAAAGGAGGACGTGATGGAATTTTCGAAGGTGTTGAAAAAACGTAGAAAAGAACTTCAAATTACTCAACAGGCTTTAGCGGACCGGTTATTTGTCACGCGACAGACGGTTTCGCGGTGGGAGAATGGATTAAGTTATCCCAACTTGGATGTTTTAGTAAAAATTAGCGAATGCCTGGAAATAACGCTAGACGAACTTTTGAAGGGAGAAGGGATGACGGTGGTCAATAAAATTAGTGAGGACGTAAGATTAAAGGAAAAATATCGTCGGGCTTTGATAATGGTTTCGTTAATTATAGGTGTTTCGGTAACGTTATTAGTAGTACTGGGTTACGGGCGAATGACCCAAAATACTACGATTGATCGATTAAATCCTTTTTTGACCACGAAAATAGGCTATGGGGTGTTGCCGCAGGAAAAGAAAATGTCCGTAGATACGTTTGTTTCGGACGACCCGTTTGGTAATGGAGAGTGGCTTAAGTTTAAAGCGGGACAACATACTACTAAGGATAAATGGGTGATGGTTTCACATCGGGGATCTTACGTATCTAATGTACGATTAATTACTTACGAGGAAGTTCCTACGACGTTTAAGAAACAAGTTGGAACCGACTATTTTAAGTATAGGCAAAAAACTATGGGCCCTCGAGTTTCCAAGAAGTGGGGCTGGTTGCCGTTTGGGGGATGAAAAAAGGGCTTTATCTTCGTATTTTAATTGAAGATATAGCCCTTTTTTATATAAAGTTAAATGCCTAGAAAATAGTTGACAATTATTTTTGTCTTAATTAACGGCCAGATAAGGCGCAATTTACAATTGATTGTTGAATTTTTTGTACCATAAACGTTACAATGTAAAAGGAAGTTAATCAACTATAGCGATTATTCAAAGCTAATGATTGGAGTGAAGTAAAAAATCAGGTTTTGTATTTTAACTAAAATGCTAGTTAGAATCTAAAAATATCGTACTAACCAGTGGTTTAAGGCTTTTAAAAAATTAAATGGGGGGCGAAATTTTTAGATGATATGTTAACGGTTATTCACTTAGAAAATTATTATTGGAACTATGAATGATTAGAAATTATTAAATGATAGAAAAATAAGAAATGAGAGTTTTAAAATGGACATGTTAAATTTAGATAATAATGATAGTAAATTGAAAGTAGGTCAATTCAGCATAGATAAAAATATATTGCAGGTTGCAGATTTTAATCTACACATTCAAAATATTGCATATTTTTATACTGGAAAAATATTAGTTACGTATCCAATCGGATTATATATTTTAATGGGAATCTTAGGACTTGCATTGTTGGCATTAATGCCATTATTAGGAATTGTAGTCTTAATTGCTCTCGGCATAATGATTTATATGAAATACCGTGAAAAGTTAAATAGCAGCTCTTATATATCTATAGTAATGAATAACAACTATACATACAGAATTTTAGTACAAGACAAAGACTTTATGAAAAAAGTTGTAGAAACTATACAGCAAAGTATAAATGGAAAGTCAGAGAAATATATCGTGAATATTGAAAATCAACAAATTAATAATGGTAATATGGGTGGCGGAATGTCAATTAATGATAATTCAAACCATATAAACATTGACTTCAAACAATTAAATGAAGAAATAAAGCAAGCAAAAGCTGAATACACAGAAAATAGTATTGAATTTAAAATGCTTTCTCAAATGGAAGAAGCTGTCAATACTGAGAATACAAGTAAATTAAGGAAGATTCTACAATCCATTAAAGAATTAGCACCAGGCTTTATCAAAGATACCTTTTCACAAGTGGTAGCAGGTATGTTAATTAACTTGATGTAGTTGTACTATGTATTTTCGTGTTAACCGGACAAATTAAATAATTTAAAAACCACTATTAAGCGCAGGAATGAGTGTTTCTGTTTAATAGTGGTTTTATAGTCCTATTAATTGTTAAAAAACCAATTCGTCGTCAAACGAAATGGTTTCTTTGATAACCCTCATGCATAAATGCTAAATAGAAGGTTTTAGAAGTTTATTTTTTAATACTTCTTATCTAAGTTAATCTCCTGAACGCTCTTAATTGCGGACATGTCGAAGCCTGCCATATCCTCGACGAAGCCCTTGCTGTCCATATATTCTTTATTCTGTGCGCTGAGATTCCCGTCAGAAGAAACCAAGGCGAAAATTCGGCATTCCCCCTCGGTGCCGACTTCTTTGTATACATTGTGAACGGTGATACCGTGTTTAGGAAGGCTCAGCAGATGTCTCTTCCAATGCTTATCTAAATAAATATCTGCGTTTTTATTGTTGTTAATTGTGTAAATTCTAAGCTGAAACAGCGTATCCCCTCTTTCATGAAGTGGAGTTATTATATGCTTTAAAAATTTTTATTTCAAAGGGAAATACCAAAATTTAGCTAACTATTTTTATGAAGTATTTGATCGTTTTTGATATCTACATAGCAATTAATAAAAATCCCCTTAAGGAGGCTCGTCGTCTTCATTATCCGATTAGAACATGCCCATTTATTATGGAAAGTTAAGCGCACTAAATATTTAGGATATAATGGTAAATGCTAACAAAAGACGAAAGGACAATCTTAAAGAACGATGAATGATTTAGTTACTAAAAAAGTATCATTAATTGAGCTCTTTTATGACTTGGTTTTTGTATACATGATATCGCAAGCCACAGGTCTAATTCATCATTTACATAATGGAGTAATTGGATTAAGCACTTTTTCTATTTTTGCTTTAGTGGTAATTTTATTTATCAATTCTTGGATGATTCAAACTGTCTTTATCAACCGTTATGGCAACGATTCTTGGTTAAATAAATTATTTATTTTTATTAATATGGCCGTGGTTTTGTATATGTCAAACTCTTTTTCAAGTACGTTTAATCATCAACTGACACCCTTTTTTGGCGCAGCTGCGTTGTTGTCTTTGACCCAAACCATGCAATACGTAATTGTGTATTTAAAAACGACTCAGAATGCAGATAAACAAATTACCTTAGCCTTCAGCGGAATCTTAGCTACGAGGACCTTAGCGTTAACCATCGGGGCTGCTGTTCAAAACCAACTAGGACTACTAGCCGCGTTACTGGGAATCATGATTAGTTGGATTGCACCAAGCTTTACTGGTAAATTAACCGTACGCCGACCAATTATTTTTTCGCACTTACTTGAACGGGTCACGGCTTTAATTATTATTATGTTCGGAGAAATGATTGTAGGAATAGCAGAATATTTCACCCAACGGACGGTTTCGCCTTATTCACTCTTATTATTTGTGCTAGTGGCACTACTTTTCATGACATATGCTACAGAATTTAGCGATCTAATTGAAGAAAAGCAAGGTAGGGAAACGGGGAATCGATTAATTTACCTACATTACTTCATTTTATTTGGGTTAAGTTTAATTACGGTGGCAATTAAGTTTATCCATAGCACTAATGCTAACCTAATTTTTAGCGTTGGATGCCTATATACGGGATTATTGCTGTTTTACGTTGGAATCCTCCTAGGCGGTATTTACAACGAAGTAAGCTTTAAGATTGGAAGTGGACGGGTGTGCTGGATAATAGGCTTTACCTTGCTAGGTTGGGGAGGCACATTGCAGTTAAAAAATGCTACCGAAATAATATTCATTACGGTAGTGGTTGCTCTATTAAATCTACTGATATTAGCTAGGATTGGGCAGAATAGTACTTTTAGGCAAAAAATACAATAAATTTAAAACCTCAGAAATTATAGCCATGACTTAATTTCTGAGGTTTTGTTTATCTGCAGTTGCCGACAAATTTTGAACATCTACAATCTTATCTTTTAGATGGTCAATGGATTGTTGAAGTGTGCGTAATTGCTTTTCGGACTTGGATAACTGTCTTTTTAAGATGGCTAGACGGCTGGGGATAGTTTCGTTTCCCCTTTGGTAAAGTTGAATAAAGTTTTTAATTTCAGTAATGGTCATTCCACAATTTTTAGTGCAAATAATGAAATCCAGTCTTTCTAAATCTTTTTTGGTAAATTCTCGAACGCCATTAACGCGATTAATTGGGCCGAGTAGTCCCTCGCTTTCGTAATAACGCAGGGTGGAAGTAGAAACGTTAAACATTTTAGCAACTTCATTAATTTTCATGGAAAATCCTCCTTGACTTAAAGTGTACTTTAAGCAGTAGAATTGTCAACAATCGCAGAGGGATGGTGTCTAGCGAAGTTATTAAAGGAGGCATTTCAATGGTCGATGTATATGCGCATGTTTTAACGCCTAACTACCTTGCTGAGATATTAAAAATTGCGCCAAATGCTTTAAAAAATAACGAATGGATGCAAAATCCATTATTAACGGATATTAAAAAGCGAGTAAAGACAATGACAGAAGACCAGCAAGAAATCATTTCAATGGTTAACCTGAATCCTGAAGATTGGGTTGCCCCCAATTTAGCGGCTTCCCTGTGTCAATCTGCCAATGCCGAACTTATAGAAAGGGTTGAAGCGCAACCGAAGCACTTTGTGGGCGCCGTAGCGATGTTACCAATGAATAACATTCCTGCAGCGTTATCAATAATTGATCACCAGGTGGCTAACAATAAGGCGTTGGTGGGCGTGCAACTGTTTACTAGAGCGATGAAAAAGCCCATCACAGATCCAAAATATGAGCCGATTTTTGAAAAAATGGCAGGCTTAGGAAAGCCAATTTGGTTGCATCCCGTTTTTGATGAACGCAAATCAGATAATAACCTAACTTTTAGCTGGGAATATGAACAAACAATTGCTATGAATAATATAGTGAATAACGGTTACTTTGAGAAATATCCTAATTTAAAAATAATCGTTCACCATGCTGGAGCAATGGTGCCATATTTTGCGCAGCGGATTTATTACATTCAAGGAAAGCATAACTATGAAGATTTCAAAAGATTTTATGTAGATACAGCCCTATTGGGTAATCCAAAGGCCTTAGAGATGGCTGTAGAGTTCTTTGGGGAACGGCATGTATTATTTGGTACAGATACCCCTCTTGGAGTCAAACCGGATGGTCCTACCCAAATTATTAAACAAGCAATCCAGACAAGCAGTTTAACTAAACAACAAAAAAGAAAAATCTTCGTTGAAAACTGGCAAGATTTAATAATTAACAAACTGAAAGGATGAGTTCAATGAATAAAGATATGCAATATACAACGTTGGGAAAGACTGATATAGCAGTTTCAAAGATGTGTGTAGGCGCAATGAGTTTTGGCAAACCAGGGAGTATGCACGATTGGACACTCGATTATTCAGACAGTGAAAAAGTGATCCGCCACGCCCTTGGTTTGGGGGTCAATTTCTTTGATACGGCAAACTCTTATTCTGAAGGAACTAGCGAAGAATACCTGGGACGCGCGCTTAAAGAGAATAAAATTCCTCGTGATCAAGTAGTTTTAGCTTCTAAAGTTTATTTCAATCCGGGACGATTATCTAAAGCGGCGATTCACCGAGAAATTGAGGGCTCTTTACGACGCTTGAACACGGATTACTTAGATTTATATATTATTCATCGATTCGATTATGAAACACCAATTGAAGAAACAATGGAAGCTTTAAATGATTTAGTAAAGGCTGGTAAAGTACGTGCGATTGGTGCTTCAGCAATGTATGGCTATCAATTTTATAATATGCAGCAAATTGCCAAGGAACACGGCTGGGCGCAATTTCAAACTATGGAGAACCACTACAACCTGCTTTACCGGGAAGATGAACGTGAATTAATTCCAATTTGTAATCAAATGCAAGTGTCATTAATGCCATACAGCCCGCTAGCAGCGGGACATTTAAGTCATAAGGCTTGGCAGGCGAACACTTTACGTAGTCAAACCGACCGAGTAGCACGTGGAAAATACGATGATTCCCGTTTGGAAGACCAAGAAATTGTTGACCGAGTATCCGGATTAGCTGAAAAGTATGGTGTTTCGATGAGTCAAATAGCCTTGGCTTGGCAATGGAAAAAAGGCGTGGCTGCACCAATTATTGGCTCAACTAAGATGAATCATCTTGATGAAGCAGCTGCTGCGTTATCGATTGACTTATCACCAGAGGATGTTAATTACTTAGAAGAATTATATGTACCACATAAGATAATTGGGGCGCTTGACGAAAATCCAGCTGAAGGAACCGTCCTAATTGACGAGAAAAAATAATGATTTTGTTAGGAGAGTGTACACATGCTAAGCGAACATGAAAAATTATTAGCGGGAAAAGACTATGATTACCGGGATCCCGAAATTCAAACAATGATCCAGAATGCCCAGAATGTGACGAAAGAAATTAATCAGACTCAGGATTTTAGTAAAAGAATGGCATTGTTTAAGAAACTATTTGCAGACGTGGGCGAAAATGTAACCATAATGAGTCTTTTTCGAGTTACGTACGGAAAACATATGCGACTGGGAAATGATGTATTAATAAACGCTAATGCCAATTTTTTGGATGCTAATTTGGTCACCATTGGTGATCGGGTGTTAATTGGACCGGACGTTAAGTTTTATTGTGGTGAGCATTCGATTGATGCAAGCAAACGTTTTGGAAAGCGCTCAGATGGGAGTTCCTACGTTATTTCCACTACCAGACCTATTGAGGTTGGAAATGATGTGTGGATTGGAGGAAACGTCACTATTCTTCCTGGGGTAAAAATTGGCAACAATACAATTATTGCGGCCGGAGCCGTAGTCAATAAGGACGTCCCTGATAATGCTATCTTTGGCGGAGTGCCAGCAAAGAAGATCAAAGATTTGCCAGTACTTGATCGCTAGTGATTTAGAAATCTAAAACTCTATAAATAAAATAGAGATATAGTCCAAAAAAATTTGAGCACAAAAAAACCAGCACTCATTTAATTGCTGGTTTTTTGTTAAAGAGAAAAATGTAGACAACAAAAAAATCAGCAACCACGGCCTGACGCAGCGTGATTACTGATTAGTGTGTCTATGTAATGGGTGGTCAGGGGATCGAACCCTGGACCCACGGATTAAGAGTCCGTTGCTCTGCCAGCTGAGCTAACCACCCATGTGATTGATGTCCTCATCAACTCGACTTAAATATAGTAGCATGAAAAAAAAATCATGACAACACTTTTTTTGAATTTTTTTCAAAAAAAGTTAAAAAAAGTGAAATTTTAGCTAATAAGGGGCTACGAGAGCGTTATCATTCAAATTTGAGCGCATGTGGTATAATTGACAGAAACGAATGGGATAGACCTTTGCCTAAAAAATGGCAAAAAAATCCGCAACTTTTTTTGAATTTGTATTTATATGGACAAAATCGGATTAGTAAATTTGGTTGACGGTAGCTTAATGTAAAATTGAAGCACTAAGCCGGTGACCAAACGTTTGAAAATTAATTAAGTGTCTGTCCCAACTTCTTACAACTAATGGCAGATATATCTTCTGAGGAGGGCAAACATGCCAAAAATTTTAGTAGTAGATGATGAAAAACCAATTTCCGACATCGTCAAGTTTAATTTAGACAAGGAAGGTTATGATGTGGTAACTGCTTATGACGGCGAAGAAGCGCTAGAAAAAGTAGAATCCGAGGAACCGGACCTAATCCTATTAGACTTAATGTTGCCAAAAATTGATGGGTTAGAAGTTGCTCGCCAAGTGCGGGCCAAGCATAACATCCCAATCATTATGGTAACCGCTAAGGATTCGGAATTGGATAAGGTTGTTGGATTGGAACTTGGTGCGGATGACTACGTTACCAAGCCGTTCTCCAATCGGGAACTGGTAGCGCGGGTAAAAGCTAACTTGCGTCGGCAGGATCAATTCCAACAAAGCAATGAAGAAGTAAAAAATAACATTAAAATTGGCCCACTAGTAATTAATTCGGATTCGTATTCGGTAACTCGGGACGGTGCGCAATTAGATTTGACGCACCGGGAATTTGAATTGCTACATTATTTGGCACAACATACGGACCAAGTGATGACCCGGGAACACCTTTTACAAACGGTGTGGGGCTACGATTACTTTGGCGACGTGCGGACGGTCGACGTAACGGTGCGACGGTTGCGCGAAAAAATTGAGGAAACACCAAGTAATCCGCAAATTTTGGTAACGCGCCGGGGAGTAGGATATTATTTGAGGAATCCGGAAACGGACTAGAGAGTGGAAGCCCTCGGTTAGCTTTTGAGGATTAACAGAATTCTAGCATTAATCGTGTTTTTGGCGATTGATGCTAGAATTTGGTTAACCGGAAAGAGCTGAGGGCTGGAACTCATTTCGGCCACGCAGCAGTAAAATTTGGTTAACCGCAGAAGGCTGGGAGACTTGAACACGTTTCGGCTACGCAGCAGTAAAATTTGGTTAACCGGAAAGAGCTGAGGGCTGGAACTCATTTCGGCCACGCAGCAGTAGAATTTGGTTAACCGCAAGAAATAGGCTGCGAAACTCATTTCAACTAATTAATAGAAAAATATCGGTCGCTGCGCCATCGCAATGGAGGTGGAAGTAGCGCCCGTTTAACTATGGAATGGGTTATGATGCCTGCCTAACTCAGCGAACGTCTTAAACGCCAACTCAACGGTTGCAAAAGCGCATCACGATTAATAACCTTTGACCAGTAGTACTTAGTTACCGGAGTTCGGTAAGAATCCCCATGGCTAAGCAGGCTGGCCTATTTTAGGCACGCAATTGCCGATTTGTTTCCTTAACTAATCAATTAGTTAGAACTCGGGGAGTTTAAATGAATAAGCGAACAAATTTTTTTAGATCAATCAATTTTAAAATAGCTCTAGTGTTTGCAATGTTGCTGGTGGTAACGTTGGAAGTCGTTGGAGTTATTTTTGTGCGTCAATTGGAGACGCAAAACTTAAGCCAGTTCAAGTCGCAAGTCCAACTCCAACCGTACGTGGAAAATGAAATTAGCGCGCAACTTGAGCGCAGCAACACGAAAAAGGCGAACGACCAAATTGCGGACATTATTGGCAATATTAATAACCAAAACATCACGGAAATTCGAGTAATTGATGCTAAGGGAGTTATTCGCGGGACTAGTAATAATGCCGATCGGAGCATGGTCGGACAAAAAACTACCGACCGGAACGTCAAGGACGTTATTTATAACACCCGCAGTTACCAACAAATTTCTTATAATAAAACGAATAACACGCGTTACTTTATTTCGGTGGTTCCCCTCATTAATACGTCGGGAGCTACCAATAATTTGACGGGTGTTGTTTACATTCGGGCCAACTTAGAGTCGGTTTACCAAAACGTGAATAACATTACGCTTATTTTCGTGGTGGCGGCCCTAATTGCGATTACGATTGGTCTTTTCCTTGCGGTCTTAATTGCGCGGGCGATTACGCGACCAATTGAAGAAATGCGGCAACGGACCATGCAAATTGCCCGGGGAGATTACTCCGGACAAGTCCAGATTTACGGTGACGATGAACTTGGCCAACTTGCCGCGGCCGTTAACGACTTGTCAGTTCGGGTTGAAGAATCGCAGGAACTGACCGAATCAGAACGACGGCGATTAGACTCGGTCTTGGGTTACATGACCGACGGGGTGCTGGCGACGGATCGCCGGGGTCGAATTACGATCGTCAACGAAATGGCAACGGACTTTTTGAATTTGGAAAACGATCAAATTGTGGGCAAGTCAATTTTAGACATTTTAGACTTACGCGGTTCGGTAACACTGCGTGATTTATTGGAAAATCAAGATCCCGAAGTGTTAGATTTGTCTACCGATGAACAGGATTTGATTTTGCACGCCTCCTTTGCCCTGATTCAACGGGAATCCGGGTTTATTAGCGGGTTAGTTTGCGTGCTTCATGACGTTACTGAACAACAAAAAATTGACCAAGACCGGAAACGCTTCGTATCTAACGTTTCGCATGAGCTACGGACGCCGCTGACCAGTATGAAGAGCTACATTGAAGCACTTGTCGATGGGGCTTGGAAGGATCCGAACGTTGCGCCAAACTTCTTGAAAGTTACCCAAGAAGAAACCGATCGGATGATGCGGATGATTAATGATCTGCTAAATCTGTCCCGAATGGACTTGGGGACGGCGCGGTTAGATAAAGAATACGTTAATTTAAACGAGCTATTTAACCACATTCTGGATCGTTTTGATATGATTTTGAAGAATGGGGAAAAATCGGAGAAAAATTACACCATTAAACGGGATTTCACCCGGCGCGATATCTGGGTTGAAGTGGATACGGATAAAATTCAACAGGTGTTGGATAATATTATGAATAACGCCATCAAGTATTCTCCGGATGGCGGGGTAATCACTTGTCGGCTGGTTGAGACCCATAACCACGTGATCATGAGTATTACTGACCAAGGACTTGGAATTCCCAAAGAAGCGATTAGTCACGTCTTTGACCGCTTTTATCGAGTGGATAAAGCGCGGTCTAGAGCACAAGGCGGTACTGGGCTAGGGCTAGCAATTTCCAAGGAAGTGGTCCAAATGCACGGTGGCCGGATTTGGGTAGAAAGTCGCGAAGGCGAAGGTTCGACCTTCTACATTTCGCTACCGTACGAACCGTTTGAGGAAGGGGATGCTTGGGAATAATGAAGGATACGAAAACCCGGCGCATTATTCGCCACGCGCTTTTAGCAATTTTAGCGATTATGAGCATTAGCCTTTCGTGGTTAATTTGGACGAATCCGGCGCGTTACGGCGGCTCACGCCATATTGCAAACGAAAAAGTTCAGTCTAACCAAGTTAAACGGGACATGAGCGACGTAATTTTACCTACTCAAATTATTTACACTAACCATGACAAACAACAATTAGTTAATAATTCTAAGAAAAATTTACCAAAAATGATCGTGGCCGAGGTTAGTAAATGGCGTTTGGAAAGCTCCACGCGAGTATCACGCGGCAATAAGGAACGGTTTATGGATTACGCCACCATGGATCGTAGCGTAATGCTGAAATATCCTAGCAACATTACCACGCAAATTTTTAATGGAGTTTACGATCAGAAGTTAAATTCCAATTACGAAATTAGCCAAGTGGTGATTAATCTAGATAAACGTAACGAGTTTTTCTTACTTAATGATAAAACTTACGACGTTTATCAAATTAAAGTCAGCAGGCAGAACTTAAAGAATTTACGACAACTAGTGCAGGGAAATGACCAAGTTTATGCAGTTAAAGAAACGGTCATGAATCACCGGCTGATCAACGATTACTATAAGGCTCCGGCGGTACCATACAACAGCTTTTTGATTAACGAGGAAAGCAGCAGCGTATTTACGGCCAACTTGTTGACCAACACGGATGCGGATTCAATTGATACCAAAAAGACCAAGGACGGGGTGGTGTACGTAACTAACGACAACACGAAACGCCTTCTTGTCCGTAATAATGGTCAGGTAACTTTTAATAATGCGAGCGGTAATGGCGGCGGAGATGGCCTGAATAATAATATTGAGAAGAGCTTCTTGCAGATGAAACAACTGGGAGTGCAAGCTGATACCAACGTGCGCTACTTTGATTTCCAATTAGCTAAACGGCAGGCGGAATTCCGCGATTACGTCGCCGGATTCCCGATTTTCAATGAGGATGGTTTAGGCACGATTAAGGTTGCCCGGCAATCCAACGAACTGACAACGTCTTTTTCAATTTACAACTTACAGGTGCCAGTTCCTTCTAAAGGAGGCACCAAACAGCTGCCTACGACTGAAGAAGTACTAAATCAGCTTAGTTACCAAGGAATTAATCCTAAAGATATCAAAGACATTGAAATTGGATATCAATGGGCGGGTAAAGTAGCGGCCAACACGACGGTAGAATTAGAACCAACGTGGTACGTTAATTATCGTGGTGAATGGACGGCCTACCAAAATTTGGCTAGCTAAGGAGGAACGAAATGGATTTTAGGAGAATTGAAGTAATCTTCATCGTGGTTTTTGCCATCTTAAACGCCTATTTATTCGGTTCCTACTGGCAATACCAAATGGAATCGGGCACGGTCACGTCGTCAAATACTAGCGCGAGCACGTCCATTTTAAAGGAGATGCGTAACGACCAGATCACGTATATGCCACTTTCTAACAAGAAAAAGGAAGGGTATTACGCCCAAAGCAAAGTGGATACTTCCCTCAAGGGCGGCATTAAGCACCTTACTGGGCAAAATGCGCGCGTGGTTGATAATAAGTTGTATAGCACGATCACCGATCCATTTACCATCGATCCCAAAGATCCCCAGAAGGCTTTAGACCGCTTTTTAAAGGATCGGGAAAACGTAATTGCTGGCACGCAGTATCAGTACAATGCGAACTTAAGCAGCGATACGCAAGTGGTTTATACCCAGATGATTGACCAGCGTCCGGTATATTCTAAGGACGGCCAACTTATTTTTTACGTAAATACCAGTAATCAAGTTACCGGCTACGTGCAAGGTCATTTGGTAGCTAAAAAACAGCTTCGTGAAGAAAGCGAATTGATTAGCCAATCGCGGGCGGTCACCCTGCTTTACCAATACAACGAAATTCCCAATAACTCCAAAATTGAGTGGGCTAATTTGGGATACACGAGGTTGCTAAGCACTGATGAGGGTGCAGTCTACGTGCCTACTTGGGTAATTGGAATCAAAAACAAAAATAGTGCTAATATTGAGGTTAAACGAATTAATGCCTTTTCGGGAGTGTTGATCAAAAAAGACGGTCAAACCCCAGTAAAGAAGGCTAAAACCACGGATAAAGCAGCTGCTACGGATCCGAACGGCACGAGTGCTGAATCTGCAGAGGACGGTACTGCGTCAACAAATAGTTCGAACGCATAAATTATTGTTAATGGATTAAATTTTAAGTAGGAAGGTCAAAAGATGAGCGAAGAGGGTTTGAAAGTTAGCGTGCTTTCCAGTGGAAGCACCGGAAACGTTACCTACATTGAGACACCCGAACATAAGGTGCTGGTAGATGCAGGATTGAGCGGCAAGAAAATTGCCGGGTTAATGGAAAGTGTCGGTCGGGATATTCATGAGGTGGACTCCTTATTTGTCACCCACGAACATTCTGATCACATTCAAAGTGTCGGAGTGTTAGCTCGAAAGTACGGGATCAACGTTTACGCAAACCGGGGTACTTGGGATGCCATTAAAAATAAGGTCGGTAAAATTCCTACCGAACAAAAGTACATTTTTGATCCCAATACGACTAAGTCTTTGGATGACTTGGATATTGAAAGTTTTGCGGTGTCACATGACGCTGCCGAACCGCAATTTTACGAATTTCATCACGCGGGAAAATCGTTCGTAATATTAACGGATACGGGATACGTGTCAGACCGGGTTGCGGGCACAATTCGCAATGCCGATGGCTACCTGTTTGAAGTAAATCACGATACGGAAATGTTGCGGATGGGCGGCTACCCGTGGCCGCTTAAACAGCGAATCATGGGCGATCACGGTCATTTATCAAATGAAGACGGGGCCAACGCGCTCATGGACGTGATTGGCAACCGTACTAAGAAAATTTACTTAGGTCACTTGAGTTTGCATAACAACATGAAGGAATTGGCCCATCTAACGGTGAGTTCCATGATGCAAAACCATGATTTAGCGGTTGGCCATGATTTTGAAATTCTAGATACGGACCATGAAAAAGCGGACCCGCTGGCTTTAATCTAATTTTTAACCTTTTAGGAAATTTACCGAGTAAATTCATACAAATAACATAAATTACAGGCTATAATAGGCCGTAACGGGAATATTGTATGAGGAGGGAGCGGGAATCCGCGACGTGTTATGAAAAATAATAAGATTATTATCACGGCTGCCATTGCAGGTTTGCTTGGCGGTGGAGTTGCCTATGGTGGGGCGAGTTTTGTACAAAATCGAATGGAAGCCACCACTACGGCAGTTCCAACTGGTTCAAATAAATCAGGGGAAACCCAGACAAGCAACGTGAAGGTTAACGTTAGCAGTCAATCTTCAAAAGCATTTTCTACGGTAAAGGATTCCGTAGTTTCCGTAATTAATTTGCAAAAAGAAAATACGGGCGACACCGACAATATTTTAAATTCAATTTTTGGGGACAGTGAGTCCTCGTCAAGCAAGTCTTCTTCTGATAAGCTTCAAACGGCTTCGGAAGGGTCCGGGGTAATTTATAAGAAGAGTGGCGACACCGCGTACATCGTTACGAATAACCACGTGGTCAGCGGCTCAAATTCGCTTGAAGTTATCATGAGCAACGGAAAGAAGCTACCAGCTAAAATTGTGGGAACCGATAGCGTAACCGACCTAGCAGTCCTCAAGATTAACTCTGCTCCGGTAACCACCGTGGCAAGTTTTGGCGATTCTGACAACATCAAAGTTGGAGAGACAGCGTTGGCAATTGGTTCACCACTAGGTTCGGAATACGCAACTTCCTTGACGCAAGGAATTATTTCGGCGAAGAAGCGGACCATTGAAACGTCAAATAGCAACGGCCAAGGTACTGGCGAAGCGACGGTTATTCAAACAGACGCCGCAATTAATGCTGGTAACTCTGGTGGTCCGTTAATTAACTTGGCGGGTCAAGTCATTGGAATTAATTCGATGAAGCTTTCTTCAAGCGGTAGCTCGACTTCGGTAGAGGGGATGGGCTTCGCCATTCCATCTAACGAAGTGGTTTCTGTAATCGACGAATTAGTGAAGAACGGTAAAATTAACCGTCCGGCGCTAGGAGTAACGTTGGTAGATTTAACGGCAATCTCTTCAGATCAACAAAAATCAATCTTAAAATTGCCTAGCAGCGTAACGGGCGGATCGGTAATCATGTCGGTAAACGCAGGTCCGGCAAAGACTGCGGGCTTGAAGAAGTACGACGTGGTGACGAAAGTTGATGGAAAATCAATCAAGGACACGGCCGAACTTCGCGAAGCACTATACAAGCATAAGGTTGGCGATACCGTTAAGATCGGTTACTACCATAGCGGAAAATACAAGACTACGGACGTTAAATTAACTAAAACAGCAAGTACTAATTAGATAAAATTGCTGAACGGAGAATGCTTTCTTGAGTATTCTCCTTTTTTATTGTTTTTTTGAACTATTAGAAATTAATCTCTTTAAGAAAGTATCTATAACAAATGTTTTTGGCGGAAAATAATAGTGCGCATTTACGATTTAAATAATTACTCAAGTTAACTTAGGTAGTTTATATTCTAGGATCTTTATAGAGTGTTAAAGCAGAGTGAAAAATTATCTTGTTTTAATACAACAGCTAAATTATTAGGAATACGGAGAGAGTAATTAAAAAGAGGCAGAAATTTATTTTCGTTATTTTATAAGAGTTCACATTAATTAATAACAATTAATTGTATTAGTTTTATTTTATAGAAAAATGAAATTAAAACTAAAAAATTTCTAAATTTCAAAAAATAATAAAGTTTAACGTTCACGAGCAGTTTTTTGGTGTAAATTAAGTAAGTAAAACACTTACTAATGAATTTGTTTAATATCGTTTATTTTTTGTACTAAAAATTGCGTTATAGTTATGTTTGTAAAAAGCTATAAGTCATGCTACTATGCTAAAAGCAATCTCGGCTGTACTTTTTTGCCTCTTAATACTGTGATGAAACCGCTAACTAATTTAGATTGGTGGCTTTTTTATATAGTATTTCGAGGTATTCGAACGGGATTCGCAATGGATAATAAAATTTGGTAAACAAGGAGGAAAAATTTATGAAGAAAATCAAAGTGATGAGCATTTTCGGGACTCGTCCAGAAGCGATTAAAATGGCTCCCGTAGTTAAAGCGATGACGCACGATGAGCGGTTCGCTCCGATTACGGTAGTTACTGGACAACACCGAGAAATGTTGGATCAAGTCTTGCAGATTTTTAAAATTAAGCCAGATTATGATTTGAACATTATGCAAAAGGACCAAACGCTAAGCAGCATCACTAGCAAGGTTCTTTTGGGGATGGATAAAATTTTGCAGGAGGACCGCCCTGATTTGATTTTGGTACACGGGGACACCACCACTACATTTTCTGCGGGACTAAGTGCTTTTTATCACCAAATTCCGGTAGGCCATGTGGAAGCGGGATTGAGAACTTGGAATAAGTACTCGCCATTCCCTGAAGAATTAAACCGCCAGATGACGGACGTGCTGACAGACCTTTACTTCGCGCCAACCACGACTAGTCGGGATAATTTACTCCGAGAAAATCACCCCGAAAATCAAATTTTTGTCACCGGAAATACCGCAATTGATGCTCTTAAGGACACCGTTAGCGAAGATTACCATAACAAAATTTTAGAAGAAATTAGTGAGGATCACCGAATTATTTTGGTAACCATGCACCGTCGTGAAAACCAAGGGGCGCCGATGCAACGAGTTTTCAAAGCAATTCGGCAGGTAGTGGATGAAACTCCCGACGTAGAGGTTATTTTCCCAGTCCACCTGAACCCCAAAGTACAACAGATGGCGGAGGCCGAATTGGGCAATGATCCCCGGATTAAATTGGTTGCGCCTTTGGATGTCCTTGATTTTCATAACATTGCGGCTCGCAGTTATTTAATCATGACGGACTCGGGTGGTGTTCAAGAAGAAGCTCCTTCACTAGGTAAACCGGTCCTAGTACTACGGGATACTACGGAGCGACCAGAAGGGGTTGCGGCCGGAACATTGAAATTAGTGGGAACTGATCCACAAGAAGTTAAGAAGCAAATGAGTGACCTCTTAAATGATCCGGCAAAATACGCAGAAATGGCCCAAGCCCAAAATCCGTACGGCGATGGTCACGCAGCAACTCGGATTTTAGATGCAATTACCAAAACAATTAAATAGATTTTCTAGGTTATTAATATTTCTGTGAGTACGCTTTTAAGGTATGTAAATATCACATTCTTAAAAAGCTAGATGTTACTAAGTGTTGGGGGAAAAGATATCCATGAAGAAGGAAATAAATATTGGATATGCAAGGGTTTCGACTGTCGAACGCCAGGTTTTAGGTCTTGAACTTCAAATTAGGGCATTAAAAGAGGCGGGATGTGATAAGGTATTTTACGAGGAAGTCAGTGGAAGCAAGGATGACCGCGACCAAATGCTAAAAGCAATTGAAAGTTCTAAAAGATACGTGGCAAAAAAATTTAAAGTCCGTTTTTATATTTATAAATTAGACCGATTGGGACGGCATTCAAGTAAAGCCATCCAAATCATTGAAAATTTAAATAGCAACGGTATTGAAGTAGTTAGCATTAAGGAGCAGTTTGACACTTCCACTCCAGTTGGAGTGTTACAATACCAGATACTGGCGTCTTTTGCCGAGTTTGAGCTGAACAGTATTAGGCAACGGACCAAAGAAGGCTTAGCGCAGGCAAGGTTGAATGGGAAGAGATTGGGGCGCCCACCCCTTAGCGAGGAAGTTAAGGAAAAAATATTGAAACTATACAAAGAGACTGATTTAACCGTGATTAAAATAGCGGAATTGTGTAGTGTGGGAACCACGTCTGTATACAATACTTTGCGGGAATCGGATGTAAAAAGGCGGAGAAGTCGTTAGATCTCGTGTTTACTTTTTATCGTATCTGTAATAACATAATGGTATCAAATTAACGCCGTAAATTTTTTGAGGTGTTTTATACATAAAATGAACGTTTTACGTAGTTCTTAAAAAACGGTAAAAGACCGCCATCAGAACCATTTTTTAGAGAAATTTCTCTAAAAAATGGTTCTTTTTTTTATGTTTTTGATTATCCGTAAAACGTTCGTTTTGTGTTGTACATAGCGGCGTTTATAAAAAGGATAGCAGGTGGAATTTTGAATAAAGTTACGTTTAAAGAGGAACAAGTCACAATTTATGGTGAATATGGTGAGGGCAGTTCAATTGGCTTTGTCTTTCAGAGGTTCGGAATAAACCAGATTTTTTCATTAGCGGAAGTTTATATCGTGCCTAAAAGTTTGGTTGAAATTCAAGAAAGTGATTTGACGGCCGAAAACCAAATTATCTCACCAATCACGGATTGGATTTCCCCATATTGGATAGTTGCCAAAAACGATATCGACATCCCTAACAACGGCAATAAATTAACGGGTGGTAACCACGGGACTAACAATGGGGAGGGTGATCCAACCGCTGAATTTGTAAGATTAGATGTCTTTATTGGTAATACACCAATTAAAAATGGCCTCAGCAACATGGTCGTTGATAAACCCATCACATTAGTGACAACTAACCTAGTGGAAGCTAGCAATACGCACATAAGTTATCCACGAAAAATTGTGGAAGAAAAGGTCACGTACGTCGTTAAGGGATCTGAAATAAAGGTAAAGGTCGAATTTCAAGTTAAAGAACCCGCATACATTATTGAATATAGTGGGCTACAGACTAACGGACAATACTACGATCAGTTTTCGATTCCTAATTCTGAAATTGAGGGATGGCAACCAATTGGTACGCAAACTTACCGGAGTGGTGCTCATGAACAATATGGCTTAAGTAGTCAAATTATGCTGAATAAGGAAGGATCTTCAGATTGGCTGGTGGTTAGCTTGGATGGCTATAAAAAAATGTCCCTAGCTGATGGGGTAGAGATGATTCAAGTCATGGAAGCCCCCGTGAACAAAACGTACTTCCGCTTGCTATATGACACTAGTTTAATGGTCGAGGCTGGCGATGTTTTCTGGTTTAAAGGTTCATATAGTTTTACTAATTCAAGCCCGTATAACGTGTGAGGACGGTGAACCTTTATGAACATGAAAATGGAAGTTGCAAATTTGAGCTTGTATAGCGTGGTAAAGCGTCTCTCGGATGTTATCGGCGCTGTTTTAGGGATGACCATCTTATCGCCAGTATTTCTAATTATTGCCATTGCTATTAAATTAGAGGATTCCCGCGGTCCAATAATTTTCACTCAAGTGCGAGTAGGGAAGAATGGCAAGTATTTCAAAATATATAAGTTCCGTTCCATGCGAGTTAATGCTGAGGAAGAGCTAGCAAAGTTGGAGAGCCAAAATGACGTTAAAGGTGCCATGTTTAAGTTAAAAAACGATCCCCGCGTTACCCGAGTGGGTCATTTCATTAGAAAACGCAGCTTGGATGAACTCCCCCAACTGTACAACGTTTTAATTGGGGACATGAGCCTGATTGGCCCGCGGCCCCCGTTAGTAAACGAAGTTGCGGCATATTCAAAACGAGATCTTCAGCGACTTCGCGTTCGTCCGGGATGCTCGGGTTTATGGCAAATTAGCGGGCGAAACGAGTTGGATTTTGACGAAATGGTGGACTTGGACCTTGAGTACATCCAAAAAAGAAGCATACTTTTTGATTTGGAAATCATCTGGAAAACGGTGGTTCAGATGATTTTTCCTAAGGGGGCGTACTAAGAATGAAGCGTGTAAATTTATTTGGAATTAGCGTTGACCCACTAACCACTAAACAAACGGTGGAATTGGTGCGGGAAAAAATAGTTAATAAGGTCCCTACCCACCTTTTAGGAATGAATGCGGATAAAGTTAACGGCTTAGGAAAAGATAAGCAATATGATGAGATCGTTAAAAATGCCGATATTATTAACGCTGATGGAGTTTCTTTGATTATGGCGGCCAAGTTTTTGAATAAATCAATTCCCGAGCGGGTTGCGGGCATCGACCTCATGCAAGATCTACTGGAAATGGCAGAAAAAGATGGGTTCTCTGTATATTTTTTAGGTGCTAAACATGCAGTGGTAAGCACTTTAGTAGACAGGATGAAGGGAAAATATCCACAGTTACAAATAGTGGGGTATCGGGACGGATATTTTGGTAAGGATGAATGGCAAAATATTTCAAACGAGCTGAAAGAAGCTCATCCGGATTTGGTATTTATCGGGATTAGTTCACCCACTAAGGAGTACTTAATTGATTACTTCATGAAACAAGGCAATAACGCTATTTTCATGGGAGTCGGTGGAAGCTTTGATGTTTTGTCTGGCTATATTAAAAGGGCTCCAAAATGGGTTAGAAAAACAAATATGGAATGGATGTACCGCTTTTTACAAGAACCCAAACGCTTATTTAAGCGATACTTTTTTGGGAATGTAAAATTCTTAATTTCGATGTTTAGGGAGAAATTTAAGTGGCAAAAACAAGTTTAAGAGCCGTTGCTAATGATCTAGTTGACGACGTAATTGCAAATACAAATATAGTTTACGAAGAAAACCAAAACGTTATTAGCATGGTACCAGTAGGTCAAGTTGAAAGATATGACCAGTTTGTTGGTTTGGTTGCGGAATGCTTCCGAAAAGAATTTGAAAAAATACTAATTATTGATTGGAATTTTGGAAAAACGTCGCGTGAGGATAATTTGGATGCTCCAGGATACCAGTGGGAGTCGATTGGCTATGTTAAGGCGACTGAGGTAGCCGACAACCCGAAGGAGTTTACCAAAATACTGATCAACGGTGAGAAAAATTCCATCACACAATATACCGACTTTGACGTCGTTCTAGTTAAATATCGGGATAACATCTTTGAGCAGGCACCATATTTATTAAAAAAACAAAAACGGGCCGTAGTAGCAATCCACACTAAGGGAATGGCTAAAAAAATCATACGAAATATTGATGAAGAGAGTAAAAAGAATGAGCTAGAGTTTTTAGCTCCAGTACTTTTTGATTGATGGGAAGGAGTTCGGAGGTATCAAAACTACAAGAAAAACACTTAAAGTTGTCTTAGCCAAATTTTTAATCCCAGTGGTTATCTTAACTGCGCTAACTTGTTTGGTGGGATTGAAGTTTTATAGCAAGTTAGTTCCTGAAAATTATATGGCCGAAAGCCAAGTTCTGGTAACTCCTAAAAGGGGAAATTCAGAAACTTTCACCATGAAATATGCAAATACTTATAGCCAGTTAATGTCTTCAAACAGTTTCTTAGAAAAAGTTAAGAGTAAATATCACGGCAAGGAGAAAATCACTACCGATAAATTAAAAAATCATTTGTCAGTTAGTATTGGAAAGGATTCTCAAGTAATTGTTATTCAAGCTTCTGCATCTAATCCAGAAGACAGTATTAAATTAGTTAATGCGTTAGCTAAAGAGTCGGTAAAATACATTCCTAAGATCTTAGACACAAATAAATTGACCTTAGTTTCAGTCGCCAACAAAACAAATCGGGTAGTCAAAATCAATAAAAAAGTGTATCTAATCTCCTTATTTACAATCTTTTTTGTGCTTTATTACCTGCTAGTTATTTTTTACGTAATTTTTGGCAAGAAAATCTATTTCAAGGAACAGATTTCCGATATTTTAGAGGCCAAAACAATTTATAAGGTGAAATAATGGTCGATTCAAAAAGCACAATTTCTTTGAATAAGGTCATCTTATTTCTCCTAGTTATCATGCCAATCGTGGAAAGTTTGAATGGTCTTCTGTTGGGGCATCACATTTCCGATATATATCGTGCTGGGTTGGGTTTATTAATTTTGGTGTACATTTTTTGCACGGGTAAGTACTTGCACAAGCAAAGCTTTGAATTACTATTCCTATTGTTACTATACATTGGGTTGACCATGTTTCAATTTATTTTTTTTCATGGAGATATTACGGCTTTTAAAAGTGATTTAAAGACAACGACTAGAATAATTATCACCCCCTTATACTACGCGTATTTTTACGTAGCACTTGTCCGAAAGGATATTAGAAAAGCTGAATTAGTCAAACTGTTGACAACATATGCAATCTTATATGCGGTGCTAATTATTACACCAACTTTGTTTCATACAGGGTATATAACATATGATTACCAAGGGACAGGGTTCGTAATGGTAGGGCACGGCACTGGGGTCGGGAGCAAAGGCTTCTTCGTTGAAATTAATTCGCTAGTGGGAATTTTGGTTATATTTACTTTTTACACTGGACAACGTGCTTTGGCCTTTTTTAAAAAGGGTAACTTAAAAAATGGGGTGCAGTTCGTACTAATATTACTAAGCTTGGTCATGGCAGAGATTATAACCACGACGAAAACGGGAATCGTGGTAGGGGTGATTTACCTAATTTATTTTTTGCCTCGTTCATTTTTCGTTTTACGGAAAGTAATTACTAAAAAACAGCGTCGAATACTAGCCGAACTGTTGTCGGTGCTAATTGTGGTACTTTCACCATTTATTTATCAAGGATTCGCTAAAGAAGTTACATTATTTATTCAGCGGAATCAGTACTTTTTTGATTTGTTTGACGGAAATCTGCTGAAATTCATTACGAGCAGCCGATCAGTTTTTCTCGAAAAAACATTTAAATCAATCAATAGGGCAGATAACTCCCTCTTTTTACATCTTTTTGGGGGCGGCTACTACATTAGATTAGATAAGCCTTTCTTTGGAGCCGGACGCCGGGTCACCGAGATGGACTGGTTTGATTTGTATTTTTCTTACGGTTTAGTTGGGATAGTAGCCTACATCACCTACTTCAAGGAAAGTTTATTTAATTTACTTAATAGTAAGAAAAATCCCGTAAAAATAATGCTAGTTGTATTCATAGTGTATAGCTTAATTGCTGGACACGTAATCTTTAACGCAATGACCACCACGATTTTGGCAGTTGCGTTAGCATACTTTACTGATAATAAATTTGGAGAAAATGATGATTAAAAAGAGAATTGATTGGATTGATTATCTAAAAGCTTTTAGTGTAATTAGCGTGGTGGCGTTCCATGTTATGGACGGAATGCATTACGAAGCACATTATAGTGGTTTTATTTACGTTTTAATCACAACCCTTACAAAAGGAGTCGCTCTTTCAGCGTTCTTCTTGGCAAGCGGACTATTTGCTAATTCCTGGCTTAAAAAAGAAAAAAAGTTTCTATTAAAGGTAAAAGCTTTGCTGGTACCGTACTTTATTTGGTCAATTGTGTATGGTTTATTGAACATCTTGGGAAGTTCCTATGTTAATCATCGGGCTGATTTTTCGTTCGTATACACAATTTTAGTTTCTCCTAAATGGCATTTTTGGTTTTTGTATTATCTGTTTTGGTACTTTGTTTTCTTTGCAGCTATTCAAAACTTAAGACAACGAACGCAAATGCTGGTTATCGGGAGTGGTTTTATTTTGGGATTGGTTTTTCCAAACTTTTGGATTCTAAACAACTTTTTTCCATACTTCATTGCTTTTTACGTGGGAACCTATTTTAAAGAAATAAAAGACCAAATTCAAAGGGACAGTTTGCTAAGGCTCGCCCTCATGGCGCTTCCGTTATATGCCGCTTATAGCTACTGTTTACAAATGAACTACGAGTTGGCAACGTCGATATTAATTCCACTAGCAGGAATTACTTGCGCATTTTTCTTCATTAAATTATTTATGCAGGTTCCACATATGAGGTGGCTACAATATTTGGGACAAAGAACAATGCCGATATACCTGTTGCACGTCTTTTTTACGGCGCCTACGCGAATAGTATTGTTGAAACTCAATATTCAAAACGTTGGTATTAACGTGCTAGTAGGAATATTGGCGGGGCTGGTAATGCCGCTCCTGGTCTACGTGGTTGCTCAGAAGTTAAAAATTAACAAGATATTATTTGGTAGTTAACTATTTATCAGATGGAGAAGCAGGATGCAAAGAGACTTACGAATAGATTTTTTGAGGGCATTAGCAATTTTGCTCATTATATTGGCGCATATTGATCCGTCAAACTTGGTTTTCCAAGCTAGAGCGTTTGACGTACCCCTGATGACGATTCTTATGGGGTCAAGTTATTTTATATCATCTAGCAGACACTCGGACGAACGCTACGGAACCTATTTGTTAAAACGTTTTAGGCGATTAATTATCCCAACTTGGGGTTTTTTAATTCTATATTTCATTGGTATCTGGCTGTTTACTTTGGTTACGAAAGACGGTTTTCCTTACTCGTTTTCAAAAATGATGGCGTCTTTCTTGATGTCAACAAACCACGGGATTGGGTATACTTGGATTTTCTTGATTTTCTTTGAAGTAGCAATCTTTTTACCATTTTTAAAAAAGATGTTTGAAAAAAAGCAAAGTAAAAAATTTATGGTAGGTGGAGTAGTGTTAATTGCGCTACTAAGTTGGTTATATGACCAGTATAGTTCCACTTTCTTTAGCACTTCCGTAAGCGTAGTTTTGGGGATTGTGGCGTATGGATTATTAGCGTATTTAGGCATGGTCGCCTTAAAACAGTCTAAAAAGCAAAATTTGGTGCTAGCTGGTGTGTTTCTTCTTGTTTATATAATGCTGGGTTACTTGCATAGCGATTTTGGAGTGGAGACCTTCAAGTTTCCGCCTGAACTGCAATACGTAGCCTATGGAGCAGGGATTTCGTTGTTGCTTTTCACGGTTACTACCATAGTGAATAAATATTTTGAAAAAGTTAATCCGAAATGGCTAATCTGGCTGTCCAAAAATTCATTAACTATTTACTACGTTCACATTTTTGCGATTCGGGTAGTCAACCGGGTACCGTACTTAAACCGATGGTGGGAAACTCGTTACTTATTTTTGGTCGGCAGTAGTTTAGTGCTGACTTACATCTGGATTAAGTTTAAAAACGCTAGTGCTTTAAACAGATTATTCAAATAGTTACTTGAATTATTAAAGGAGAACCTAAATTGATATTAGTAGTTTCAAATATGTATCCTTCAAGGAAATTCCCTAATTATGGGGTTTTCGTAAAAAATTTCGTGCAAGAATTATCGCAAACAGAAGAAGTGAAAGTGGTCGCTTTAAAGAAAAAACAAAGTAAGTTTTTAAAGGGATTAGGCTACCTGATTTTTTATCTGCGGGTTTTCTTCAATTACGTTTCGGGAAAGTATAGTTTAGTTTACGTACACTACGCTGGATACAACGTGCCACCGATTCTTTTAGGAAAGTTCTTCAATCGGAAGGTTCCTTTGATCGTTAACGTTCATGGCAGCGACGTCACTCCTGAAAAAAGGTTGGAAGAAAAGACTAATTTTTTGACCGAAAAAATAGTTAAGAAGGCAGATCTAACGGTAGTGCCCTCTGCCTACTTCAAAGAAGTAGTTGAAAATAAGTACGGGAATATTCCTATTTTTGTTTCGCCGTCTTCTGGGGTAAACCGTAACCTCTTTAAGAAACAGGAAGTTGAAAAAAGTACCGACCATTTCTACATTGGCTACGTTAGCCGTATTGACGCAGAAAAGGGTTGGGATATCCTTTTGAAGGCTTTTAAAAAGGTAAAAGCAGAGATTCCCAACGCTAAATTAGTTATGGTGGGTGGCGGCGCGCAAGATGCCAATGCCGTGCAATTAATTAATGATCTGGGAATTAAACAAGATGTCGAAAAAATTCAAATGCTCAGCCAAGCGGAACTAGTAAAAATTTACAATAAGCTAAACGTATTCATTTTTCCTAGCACAAGGGCTGGAGAAAGTTTAGGGTTGGTTGGATTAGAGGCCATGGCTTGTGGAACTCCGGTAATTGGAAGCAATTTTGGTGGGATTAAGACGTATACTAGAGATGGTTATAACGGCTTGCTCTTCAAACCGGGCAGTCAATCTGACTTAGAAAATAAGATTAAGAAATTTTATGCTTTAGATGCCGCGCAGCAAAAGGCTATGGGGGAAAACGCCATGGCAACGGCCCAAAAGTATGATAGTAATTTGGTAAATAAAAAATTAATTGCAGAAATTAAGAAATTTGACGGGAACTAAAAATGAGAGCAGTCTATACAGTTTTATTTTTAATAGTAAATAAATTGTTCGTGCCTTATCGTCTAAAGAGGTTGGAAAGAAAATTTCGGAAGCTAAAAAATGCCGTTGCAAGGCATTTGTTCGCGTTTGTAGGGGATAATGCTAATATCCGGCCCCACGTTCGGCTTTCGTACTTAAGCAACATTTCCTTGGGTAAGGAATCTAGCATTGGTGATCGTAGTATGATTGTTGCGGCCGATTCAGTAATTATCGGAGATAACGTAATGATGGGACCTGAAGTTGCAATCTGGACCCAAAACCATGAGATTACGGATCGAGATACGTTACTGTTAAATGGCAAAGCCGTCAAAAAACGGGTAATTATTGAAGACGACGTTTGGATTGGTGGAAGGGTGATTATTTTGCCTGGAGCAGTTATCCAAAAAGGTAGCGTAGTTGCAGCAGGTTCGGTAGTGGTGGGAAAAGCCTACCCTCCGTACAGTGTGATTGGCGGTAATCCGGCAAAAGTTATTAAAGAAAGAACGTAGGTGGGGGTAACCATGTCACAAAGAAAAATTGGTGTATTTCTGTCCTACGTCAACATTGTGGTTAAGAATTTATCGACGGTGCTGTATACTCCCTTTCTAATACGAAGCTTAGGACAAACTAATTATGGTTTGTACCAAATGACCACTTCGATAATGACAATGTTATTTACGTTGCACTTGGGGTTTTCAGCAGCATACATAAAGTTTTATTCCAAAGAAGACGAAGACGGAATTAAACGTTTGAATGGCATTTACATGGTGATCTTTTTCTCACTGGGAATTTTATCCATCATTCTCGGGATGATCCTCCAAAAAAACGTAGCATTAATTTTTGGACGGACCTTTAATGATGCTGAATTACTAACGATGAAACACCTGATGACATTGTTGATTATTAATGTTAGCTTAACCTTTCCTTCGGTAGTTTTTGATTGTTATATTTCTGCGAAGGAAGAATTTACCTTTTTAAAATCGCGAGAAATTTTATTGAATTTAGCGGTACCGCTAGTTACGGTACCATTTCTTTTTTTTACTAGTGATACGGTAATTGTGGTAGCCATTCAGGTGGTGATTACCACGATATTTTTGTTGTGGAACATCTACTTTGCGTACGTTAAATTAGGGATGCGTTTCTGGTTTAACAAACTAAAATTATCCCTTTTTAAAGCAATTTTTGTCTTCTCAGGATTTATTTTCATTAATGAAGCTGTCGACATGGTCAACTGGAACCTGCCTAACATCGTACTCGGAATTTTTTCGGGTCCCCGCGACGTTTCAATTTATGGGGTGGCTAACCAGATTAAAAATGTTTTTATCAGCATTTCTACCGCAATTTCAACAATTTACATTCCCCACATTTACCAAATTAATAAGGAGAAGGAAAGCACTAAAAAACTCAATGATTTGGTGGTTAAGCTGGGGAATTATCAGTATCTAGCCGTTTGCTATATTTTTGGTGGCTTCATTGTTTTTGGGACGTACTTCATCCAATTATGGGTAGGAAAAGGATATGAACAAGCTTACATAGTGGGTATTTTATTAATCATTCCATTGTTGACGCCGTTAATTCAAAACGTAGGAATGGAAATTATCAGAATGAAGGACTTGTATAAACGAGTATCCTACGTTTACCTAACGTTAGCATTAATTAACGTGCTCATCAGCGTGATCTTTACCCAACTATTTGGCCTAGTGGGAGCGGTGTTAGGTACTTTTATTACCATGATTTTAGGAAACGGACTCTACATTAATATTTACTATACGAGGGTGGTAGGATTGGATATGCCACGCTTTTGGCGGAGGATTATGAGAGTTTCGGTAGTTCCAGGGGGTAGCATCCTGTTGCTAGAAGCAGTGATGTATTTTCATCCTATTAATAGCGTACTTACATTTTTGGTCTATGGAGGAATATACACTTTATCATATCTGATTTTGTTTGTTCGTGTTGATCTAACTACACAACAAAGACAAAGGATGTTTACTTTAATTATTAATAAATTTAAATAAATGAGGACCTAATTAATGAATAATTGGGCCCTCTTTTTTAGTTACCCGCTTTAAAACGGGATTTTATAGTGATAGTTTAAAAAATATAACTTGCATATTAATTATCAAACTGTTAATTTTAAAGTAATTTTATGAACATAATTGGTTAAATATGATTCGTTATTAGCTGTACATAGGTGTTTTCGCGCATGTTTGTTTATCATAAGGGTTATTAATTGACACTTTCTATGGAAATCGCTATCATAAAAAACAAGTTAATGAGTTAGTTAGCTTTAATTAATAAAAAGTAAGGGAGTTGTATACTATGAAAAAAGGTCTGATTACCGCTGGGTTAGTTACTAGCTTGGTGTGTACGAGTATTTTGGTAGAACAAACCGCCTTCGCGGCAAGTAAGGATAGTGGACAAGCAACCGTCACTAAACAGGTTAATAAGTCAGCACATAACGATCAAAAAGCTCCACGTGATATTGGAATTGTTACTAAGGGAGAATTAAATATCTCTGGTACAGGTGCTAACGGGTTGAAGCTACAAGGTAATAATACGGTTACCACGGGTACTCTTGATTTACATTACATTGGGAAATCTCTTGGGATCGGGATTGACGAACAAACCGAAATTGTATTCTCTGTACCTAAAGAATTACAAGAAGTGGTTAACTCCCCTAACTTCAATAATTATGTAACCGGAATTTTTAAATTTAATAACGGTTCGGAACATACTTACGATCCCCACGACATTCGGGTTGAAGATAATGGTGCGACCATTAGAGTGATCAACCCAACTGAAAGTTGGTTCATCGGAGCAAACTTTGACGTTAAGTTAAATATCGATTTAGGCCAATTAGTAACGGATACGGGCATTAGAATCCCTGATGCTGAAAATAATTCAAGCTATTATTTCAACGCTGGCTTAATTAAAAAGGGCGACGTGATTGATTGGGACTTAATTGGTAATTACAATGCAGGTTATACTTTACCGACCCACCAATTAGATCCTGGTTGGACACTAATTAATGAAAAACCAACCGTTGAAGACGTTTATGATAGTGACGAAGTAGTCACTGGTAAAGGAGTGCCGGGAGCCAAAGTCCAGGTCAAAGTTGGAGACGAAGTAATTGGAACTGGCACAGTAGACGAAAATGGCATTTACGAAGTAAAAATTCCTAAACAATCTAAGGGAGTAACCCTGACGATCTCACAAAATACCGGGGTAGGCTGGAGTGATCCAATCACGACGGTAGTTAAACATAAAGAAGAAAGCATTCCAAAACCAACGGTGAGCGAACCCGTAACTAGCAGCGACACGCAAGTTAAGGGGACTGGTTACGAAGCTGGTAATACCATTATCGTTACGGATTCCAACGGTAAGGAATTAGGCAGGGGTCTGGTACAATCAGACAAGTCGTTTAGCGTAGACATTCCAGCACAAGACGCGTACACAATTTTGCACGTGGTGGAAACAAATGGAACTGAAACTAGCCCAGCTACGGAAGTTACCGTGCACGAAGGAGAATCCAAAGATGGTAAGATCACTGGTTTGGATAAGTACTCAATTAGTAACAATGACGGTTACATTCACGGCACCTACACTGGGTCAGCAGCAGCCCAAGTTAACGTAGTGGTTGATGGGGTTAAAGGGAGCACCGTACCTTTAGTACCTGGCAATGGTCAATTCAAGTACTACATCGCTAACTTGGTATCAACCCCAGGTCAAAATGTAACGGTCAACTTGTTAGACGCTTCTGGAAATGTATTAGACTCAAAGAATCTAGAAGTGGTGGCTTAGAAAATTTTTATCAAGAACGTTCTTGGAGAAATCCGAGAGCGTTTTTTAGTGGGGAAGTTAAGATTAGCTCCACTAATTAATAAATACTAAAATAAGTCACGTCTGGAAAGAAATTATGAGTTGCTATACTAATTTAGCAAAAAGGGTTTCAAATAATTTTTATCGTCAGAAAAAGGTAGCGCTTTCATAGTTGTTGTGTTAACATAACCGTGTAAGAAAGTCAGCTAATTTTCACGTGAATTTGGACTACATAACTTTCTTGGTTGAGCTAGGATATGGGTTAGATTTTCAAATTAACAGTAGTGGTTGCGCAAAAATGTTCACGCGAACATTTTTGGGAGACAACTAATTACGGAGGTAAAAAATATGGCGGACAGTGTACATTCAAACGCGCCGGATCACGAGGTTTTACTCAACGACTCCACCAAGCGAATCCCTAAATCACAGCAAATTGCTTATGGATTTGGTGACATGGGGAATGGCTTCATGTTTGACCTTGGGCAAGCTTATTTAACCAAGTTTTGGATCGACGGGACCGGAATTGCTGCCGGAGTCGTCGGGGCAATTTTTGCGTTTACTAAGATTTTTGACGCGGTGATGGATCCCATCGTGGGTGCGGCAATTGATAACCGTAAGCGTGGTAAGCACGGTAAATTCCGGCCGATCATGATGGGGTCGGCAGTAATTTTAGCAATTATGACGGTGGTCACCTTTACCATGCCAAGCGGGTTAACCATGACGCAAAAGATCACCTACGCTTTAGTAACGTACATGATTTGGGGTGTCTTTTACTCCTTAACCAACGACCCCTATGGATCGCTAGCTTCGGTAATGAGCCGGAACTTGGAGGACCGGAGTTTCATGTCCACCACCCGGCAAATTGGTTCGGTAGCGGCCCAATTAATTGCCGGGGTGGCTTTTATCCCATTAATGCAATTGACTAGCGGTGGGCACCCGCTACACGGCTATACCATTTCCGCGGCCATCTTTGGCGTAATGGGGGTACTAGGTTTCTTAGTATGCTTCCTGGGCACGCGCGAAAACCTACATATCAAACGCGACGAGGATGCCAAAAAGGAAGGCATGAAGGACTACTTTAAGGTGGTTTTCACTAACGGACCGTTGGGCGCGTTAGTTTTAATGACGCTGTTTACGATTTCGGCAATGAACACTAATAACCAAATGATGGTCTTTTACGCACAGTACAACCTGGGCAACATCGGTTTGCAACCGGTAATTAACTTCATCATGATGGGCAGTTCGGTTGCCGGGGTCTTCATGGTTCCGTACTTAACCAAACATTTCGGACAAAAGAAAACTGCCATCGTGAGCTTATTTATCGGGGCGGTGGCTAACGCAATCAACTTCTTCTTGCCGACGAATTTGTACACCTTCATCCTGTTCGTGACGATTGGTTACGTAGCGTTAGCAATCCCGAACGGAATTACTTGGGCAATGGTTTCTAACGTCATTGATTATGGTGAATGGCATACCGGCACTCGTAAAGAGGGAATCACGTACGCCGCGTTTAACTTCTCGCGGAAAATCGCCCAATCAATTGCGGCGTTAGTTTCTTCAGGATTGTTGGCAATTACGGGTTACGTGGCTAACCACACGCAAACTGGTTCTGCGCTCAACGGAATTAAGATTGCGATGACTTTATACCCGGCAATTTGTTTGGCACTGGCTGGTGTGATTTTACTGTTCTTGTTTAAGTTGGATGACGATAAGTTTAACCGGATTTCTAATGACCTAGACCATGGCCGTTGGGAAAAGGGCACTTTGTAATTTAAGAAAGAGGTAATTGGAATGGCTTTAGAAAATTTACTATTGGATGTTAAAAAATTGATTGAAAATCCGGACGCGGACGTTGACGAGGGAATTTACCGCCCTTCAGTACAAATTGACCGGCGCAACGTTTACTTTATTTATCGCGAAGGAATTAAGAAGAGCCTGGTAGTTTACGAAGATGCCCGCAAAGCTCGCGATTTCCAAGCTGACGAGACCTTAGTTGATGACGACTACGTTTTATTGAAGGGCCCGCTGAACTTCTTCAATAACCAAGCGCTAGCAAAACGGTTTGCCTGGATTAAACCGTCTTCCCGGCACGGTCACAAGTACACGCTTGGCTTAGGCGACCGGCTCGGAATTGCGTCTAACGCCCATTTGAAATTGTTAAAGGGACGCGGCATTTTCCCCGTACTCGCCCAACAATCAATTCGGGAACTGTTATTGAGTAACCGGACCTTCACCGACGTAATTGAAGCAGCATCGTGGTCAGTTTTTGAAGAAGGCTACCGCGACGGCTGGGGTGCGGATGGCGACCACGTTAAAAATGCGTACGAAATTGATTACGCGGTACGTTCAGGCGCAACGATGATTACTTTAGACCTCACCGAAAAGACCCATACCGAATACTTAGCTTATTCAGATGAAGACTTGGACGCGAAGTATAACGAATTAGCCCCTGAAATTCGCGAAAAATTTGAAAAGAAGTACCTTAACCACCGCTTTGAATTAGGCAACGGCGACGTGGTCGAATTTAGCCCACGGGACTTGAAGGAAGCGGTGTTGGCCTTTAACGAAGGGGTCCTCTTCGCAGAATGGGTCAACGAAAAGTTTGTTAAACCATACGCCTTGGATTTTGAAGTTTCGGTTGACGAGACACCGGTTTCTACAACTCCTGCACAACACTACTTCTTCGCCAACGAATTGGCCGATGCCGGAATTACTCCCGAAACCTTGGCTCCCCGTTTCTACGGTGAATTCCAAAAGGCGATTGACTACATTGGCGACCTTGACCGGTTTGAAAAAGACTTTGGCGAACACGAAGCGATTGCCGAGAAGTTTGGCTACAAACTTAGCGTACATTCCGGTTCCGATAAACTTTCGGCTTATCCAGTAATTGCACGTTTGGCTAACCAGCACGGTTGGCACGTTAAGACGGCGGGAACTAACTGGCTTGAGGCGCTCCGGGTGGTTGCTCACGAAGATCCCCAATTCATGCTGGAACTTTACAAGTTTAGCTATGACAACCTCGATGACGTAAAAGACTTCTACGTCTTCAACGCGCAAACTGATGGCAAGGCACCCAAGCCTGAAGACCTCACCGAAAAAGATGTCAACATGCTGCTCGTGGATGACGACGCACGGCAAGTTTTGCACACGATGTACGGTTCGATCCTCGGGTACACCGAAAACTACCAATATGTATACCGGGACCGTTTGTTTGATATTTTGCTTCATCACGCTGACGAATACGACAAGTACTTGAGCTTGCACATGGCGGAACACGTTGACCTATTACAAGGAATCGAAACCACGAAACAAGCTGTTTTAGATAAATACGAACCCCAAGACTAAATCAATAAAGGAAGGTAGCAGTCATGAAATTACTTGATAAAGACTTTTTGCTGGAAAACGAAATGGCGAAGACCCTTTTCCACGATTACGCAGAAAAGATGCCGATTATTGATTATCACTGTCATTTAAGTCCCCAAGCAATTTACGAAAATAAAAACTATCCCAACATTAGTCGCATCTGGCTAAACGAAGGCACCTACGGAGACCACTACAAGTGGCGCTTAATGCGGGCCAATGGGGTTAGCGAAGATTTAATTACCGGCGACGGTGACGAATACCAAAAATTTCTGGCATGGGCGGATACCATTGAACATGCGTATGGTAACCCACTTTACGAATGGACCCACTTGGAATTACGACGGTTCTTTGGCATCGATGAACCACTTACCGTTAAGTCTGCTCCCAAAATTTGGGAGAAGGCCAACCAGTTATTAGCAACTGACGATTTTAAACCCCGTAACTTGATTAAAAATTCCAACGTTAAGCTAGTAGCGACAACTGACGATCCGGCTTCGGATTTGCACTATCACAAACTTTTGCAAGACGAAGAAGCGGAATCCGGCTTCAAGACGGTTCCCGCAATGCGGCCGGATAAACTAATGCAGATCGAAAAACCTGGATTTGGCGAATACTTGCAAACCCTCGCAAAGGCCGCTGGGGTAACCATCAATTCCTTCCAAGATTTGGCGAAGGCGTTACGGCAGCGTTTTGAATTCTTTAAGGACATGGGGAGTCGTTTATCCGACCACTCGTTGCCGTCCTACCACTTTGTGGAGCTATCTGAAGCAGAACTAGACCAGATTTTAACCAAGGCGGCCGATGGAGCAACGCTGACAGAACGCGAACGCGACGGTTACACAACCGCGTTGTTAGAAGTTTTAATGAAACTCAACAACGAATTTGACTGGGTAATGCAATTCCACATCAATTCGTTGCGGGATGCCAACAAACCAATGTACGAAAAATTAGGTCCGGATACCGGTTTTGACTCAATGGGAACTCAACCAGACATCGTCGACGGCATTCAAAAATTAATGACCAAGATGTCAGCAGAGGGCGTGGTTCCTAAGATGATTTTCTACTCCCTTAACCCAAACGATTGGATGGAATTGGCAACGCTCATGCAATCCTTCCAAGGTCAAACCAAACAACGGATTCAACTTGGAGCGGCCTGGTGGTTTAACGACACTGCCGAAGGGATGGACGAACAGCTCCGGGTCTTTGCCCAACAAAGTCTTTTACCAAACTTCGTCGGAATGTTGACCGACTCCCGGAGTTTCTTATCATATCCGCGGCACGAATACTTCCGGCGGGTACTGTGCAACTTCTTTGGCCGCTTGGTAGCGCAAGGGCGGGTTCCTGACGATGCCGAGATTTTGGGCAAGGTAGTTCAAAACATTGCTTACAACAACGCACACGAATACTTTGGTTTCTTCGATTAAATCAATTTGAGGTGAAAAATAGAAATGGTTAAGCTATCTGATAATTACATTACCCACCGGACCGAGTTTGAAAAGGCCGGGATTAAGGTTCCCACTTACGACCACGATGCCGTTGCGCAAAAAGGGGTGACCCACCCCCGTTGGATTCACTTCGGAGGAGGCAACCTTTTCCGGGCGTTTCACGCGGCTATTGCGGATGAGTTGATTGAACAAGGGGAGTTAGACGCTGGTTTATTAGTAGTCGATACCTTTAGTAAGGAAGTTGTTGAAAGGGTTTACCACGATAATCACAACCAAGTCTTGCGGGTCGTTACCAAAGCGGATGGCACATTGGAATCTGCAGTCTTTGGTTCGGTTGCAGACGCAGTTTTTGATTCTGCAGAGGAGCCTAGCCAAGAATTACGCAAAGCATTTGAAAGCCAGTCGTTGCAACTAGTTACGTTTTCAATTACTGAAAAGGGCTATGCATTAACGGATGGGGAAGGTAACTTAACCGCTAGCGTAGCCAAGGACGTCGCGGCGGGTCCTGAAAATCCGGTAAATAACATTGCCCGCCTTACTAGTTTACTTTACGACCGCTTCAATCACGGCCAGCTACCGTTGGCATTACTAAGTACCGACAACTTTTCCCAAAACGGGGACCGGTTGAAAAAGTCGGTCTTAACGATTGCTAAAGGCTGGGCGGCAAATCAGTTGGTCGAAGACGAATTCTTAGATTATTTGCAAAACCCGGACAAGGTTAGTTTCCCATTATCCATGATCGATCGGATCACTCCGAACCCTGCCAAAGCAGTAGGGGAAAGCTTAGAGGCCCAGGGCGTGGAAAATATGACCCCGTTTAAAGCCTCGTACGGCGCAATGCTAGCTTCCTTTGCTAACACGGAAGAAGCCCATTACTTGGTAGTCGAAGACGCCTTTCCAAACGGCCGTCCGGCACTCGAAAAGGCTGGGGTAATCGTGACGGACCGGACGACGGTTAACGATGTCGATGAAATGAAGGTTACAACCTGCTTGAACCCGTTGCACACGGCTTTAGCAATTTTTGGCTCGTTGCTGGATTATCACTCGATTTCCGAAGAAATGAAGAATGCCGATTTGGTGAACTTAATTAAGCAAATTGGTTACGTGGAAGGTTTACCAGTGGTGAAGGATCCGAAGGTAATTAACCCGAAAGCCTTCATTGACGAAGTGGTTGAAAAACGGCTGCCTAATCCATACATTCCCGACACTCCGCAACGTATTGCGACCGACACATCGCAAAAAATGGCGGTGCGCTATGGCGTAACTATTCAACACTATTTGGCAGATCCAACGTTGAAGGTTATCGACTTGAAATTTATCCCGTTAACGATTGCTGCATGGTTGCGTTATCTATTAGCGATTGATGATAAGGGGCAGGCGTTTGAACCTAGTCCAGATCCGTTAATGGACTACCTAAAAGAACAGCTTCAGGGAATTCAACTAGGTGAAAATGCAAACCTCCAAGCCCAAATCAAACCGATTTTGGCTAACCAGAAGCTATTCGGCGTGGACCTGGTAGAAGCTGGTTTGGCAGAACTAATTGAAGCCGACCTAGCGGAAATGCTGCAGGGACCGGGCGCAGTTGCACAAACCCTCCATCAAAAATTAAATCAAGTAAATTAAACAGAGGAGAATGAGAAATGGCAAAATATCGGATTGCGGTCGTCAACTCAAGTAGTTTTGGACAAGTTTTCAAAGAACATTGGCAAGCTCTCGAAGAGATTGGGGAAGTTGAGCGGTTTATGCTGCCGACAGATATCGATGGTAAATCATTGGCAGAAAAGCTACAGGGTTTCAACGTGGTGGTCGCTAGCGTAACCCCGAATTTCAATCAGGAATTCTTTGATAATAAGGATGAACTATTGTTAATTTCACGCCATGGAATTGGCTATAACAACGTTGACCTAGCAGCAGCGAAGGCGCACGGCACGAAGGTCACCATCGTTTCACCGTTAGTAGAAAGAAATGCCGTTGCGGAAAACGTGTTGGCAAACCTGATGGCGCTGGTCCGGCAGACGGTTCCGGCTGGGGATGCAATTAAGGCTGACCATTATGAAGACCGGGCCCGTTTTATGGGTAATCAATTCTCCGGCAAAACTTTCGGGGTAATTGGCGCCGGAAACATTGGCAGCCGGGTAGCGGAACTATTTGGGATTTTTGGCGGGCCCGTTTTAATTAACGACCCCGACCCGAAGGCTCCCGAAGGTTGGCTAGAAAACAATAACGTGCAAAGGGTGAGCCTGGATGAACTTTTGGAACGGGCCGACTACATTTCGTTGAACGCCTCCTTAAACGATGACGATTATCACCTAATTGACGCGGCCGCTTTAAAGAAGGTCAAAAAGGGCGTTTACTTTGTTAACCACGCGCGGGGTGCGCTGATTGACGAAAATGCCATGTTAGCCGCGGTAGAAGCGGGCCAAGTTGGTGGTTACGCAGCCGACACCATGGAAGTTGAACCAGTGCGGGCGGATCATCCGTTCTTGAAGAACGAACACTTTTTGATTACGCCGCACACCTCTGCTTACACTTACGAATGCTTGCACGGGATGGGTGAAAAATGCGTATCCGATGTGCAAAACATCGTTAACGAACGCCCATTAGTACGGGAATTAACGGCAAAACTTTAATTGAAGGGTAGTATTAATCATGAAATATATCATTGGAATGGATATTGGAACCACCAGTACGAAGGCGGTACTGTTTGACCTAAAGGGTCGGATTGTGCAAGTTGCCCACCAACTTTATCCAATCATTCGCGAAAATGTGGACTCCGCCGAGGAAGATCCGGACGTGATTTACGACGCGACGGTGGCCGTTTTACAGCAGGTTATCCAAACCGCCCATTTTGACGCCGCGCAAGATCAGCTTTTGGCAATTTCGTTAAGTGCACAGCAACATTCCATCATGGGGGTTGATGACGAATTTAACCCGGTGACTAAACTCGCAATTTGGGCGGATAACCGGGCTGAAAAGTATGCCGACCAAGCCAAACGAGACGGTTCGGGACTGGCACTGTACCAACGGACGGGCGTGCCCACCCACCCCATGGCGCCTTACTACAAATTACAATGGTATAAACATGAAGCACCCGCGCGGTTTAAACAAGCTAAGTACTGGCTAGGAATTAAATCGTACATTATTTGGAAATACTTTGGTCAATTTTTGGAAGAACAACCGATGGCGGCGGCCACGGGATTATTTAACACCCGGGAAATGCAGTGGGACGTGGCAGCTTTGCAACAACTAGGATTGCAGGCCTCCCAATTACCTCAAGTAGTGGAAGCCACGCATCAGGTCCACGGTTTAAATCCGCAATTAGCAAAACAAATTGGAATCCCTGCGGAAACTCCGTTTGTAATGGGATCTTCGGATGGCGTGGCGACCACCATTGGGGTTGGCGCGGTTCGGAAGGGGCAAATTGCGATTGATATTGGAACTTCGGCCGCGGTACGGACCATGGTGGACGAACCCCAATTTGATCCGAAAGGCCGGATTTACTGCTATCCGGTTTTGCCGGGCAAATGGATTATTGGCGGACCAATTAATAATGGTGGAGTGGTGCTTCGCTGGGCTCGCGACCAGTTTTTCAACGCCGAAAAAAGTACCGCGGAGCTCCTCAACCAAGATCCGTACGACCTATTGACTAAGATTGCGGGTGAGGCACCGGCCGGGTCCAAAGGCTTGCTATTCCATCCTTTCCTAGGTGGTGAACGGGCCCCGATTTGGTCTGGAAATGCGCGGGGATCCTTCTTTGGATTGACGCAGACCCATACGCGAGCGCACATGTTGCGGGCCATTTTAGAAGGAATTGTCTACAACTTGTTCACGGTTAACTTGGCGTTGGAAGAAGTCATGCCGAAAGGTGACCGACAAATTTTGGCGACCGGCGGCTTTGCGCATTCAGAATTATGGAAGCATATTTTAGCCGACGTATTTGAGGAACCGGTGAAGGTCCCTAAGTCAGTTGAGGGTGGCTGCATGGGGGCGATGGTAATCGCCCAAATCAGCTTAGGTTTGGCAAAGGACTTGACGAAGGTCGAGGACTTTTTGGTAAAGGATGCGGTAAATACGTATGAACCAAACCCAGCAAACTTTAGGGCATACCGTGACCTGATGCCAATCTATATTAGGCTGTCGAGAGAGTTGGCAGGTGAATACGATAGTATAGCGGAGTATCAGAGAACGCATTAGAGTGCTTTCATCCCCGGGTAGTTTCCGAGGATTAACGGAATCAAGGGAATTAATCGCGAACTTTGCGATTGGTTCCCTTGATTTGGTTAACCGGAAGAAACTGGGGATTAAAGCACGTTTCGACAAAGCAGTAGTAGGAACAAGAGCACTGATCGCGGATTTGGCGATTAGTGCTCTTATTTGGTTGATCGGAGAGCTTTGAGGGCTGGAACACGTTTCGGCAAAATAGCAGTGGAGCGCAAGGGAATTAATCGCGAACTTTGCGATTGGTTCCCTTGATTTGGTTAACCGGAAGAAACAAAAAATGCCGCCAACCGGCCTTAACCAGGCAGCATTTTTAATTTTATTTACGCAACGATTCCCGGTAAATAATCGGCATTTTAAAGCATTTTTTAAACGGGATGTCGTCGTCGAGTTCGTCATTAGTTAGTAAATGTTTCAAAGTCGCAATCCCTAACGCGGTCATTTCGGTGATTGGGCTATGTACGGTAGTTAAGGATGGCGAAGTGTAGGTGGCAATGTCCATGTCATCAAATCCGGAAACACTGACCGAATGTTTTAGATTAGGGTGCGCGTTGATCGCGTGAAGGGCCCCAATTGCCATGTCGTCATTTTCGATGAAAACGTAATCCGGAAAGTTAGGCCGTGCCAACAGTTCTTCCATTGCTCGGCAGCCACCCTTAGCCGTATATTCACCCTCGATTGGGGGATGAGCGAATAACTTGGTTGGGTGAGCTGCGTCCCATTCTTGAATTGCGGCAAAGTAACCCTGCGAACGTTCCTGCGTCGAAGCGTAATCCAGGGAGCCGCGAATCAAGGCTACATTACGGTGCCCAGCTTGTAGTGCGTGGGTGGTCATTTCGCGGGCCGCTGAATAATTGTCCAGCCAATAGTTATAAACGGGCTGAATTTGCGTTTTGCGGTTGAGCACCACGACGGGAATTTTCATTTGAACTAAATTATTGATGAACTCTTCGTCCTTTACGGATTGACTGACCACCACGACGCCGTCGAAAAAGCTAAGGCGGTCGTGGTCGTTAATGGAATTGATTGAAAGGACGTAATTTTCGGGTAACTGTTCACGAATATTTAAAATAATACTGGTTAAAAAGAGTCCCGAAGTCCCATTTTGTAAATCGGTAAAAAACAGGCCGATCGTGTAGGTCCGTCCTTGGTTAAGTCCGCGCGCATTTTGGTTAGGGACGTAGCCTAGTTGATGGGCAGCCTCCACAATTTTCCGTCGGGTAGTTTCCTTCACCTTGGGACTCCCGTTTAACGCCCGGGAAACGGTGGTGTGCGAAATACCAAGGTGACTGGCAATATCAATAATCGTGGTCCGTTTTGAAGAATTATTTGTCATAGGATGCTCCTTTTAAATTACTCAAGCGTAGCAGCTCCAATTATACAACAAAAATGAGAATTAATAATAATTCATGAAAACGGTTGTACAAAATGGGGACCGTGCTATAATTTAATTGTAAGGTTTCACGTGAACATTTGCAATTTAATCAAATATTAAGCGGGGTATCGATAATGGAAATCGGATTAGTTGGTTTGGGAAAAATGGGCATTAATTTAGCCCAAAACATGTTGCGTCACCAGCATAAAGTGGTCGGATTTGATTTGAATAACGCGTTAGTTGAAAAAGCGGTCGGTTATGGAGCAACCGGAGCGGCTTCGTTAGCTGAAATGGTGCAAAAAATGACGGCTCCCCGGGTGGTTTGGGTAATGGTGCCGGCGGGCAAGCCGACCGATGTAGCAATTGCGCAGCTAGGCGACCTGCTAGAGGCGGGAGATTACTTAATCGACGGCGGAAACACCTTCTGGAAGGATAGTTTGCGGCATAACCGGCTAATTTCGGAAAAAGGAATCCATTATTTTGATGCCGGTTCGTCAGGCGGTTGGCGCGGAGCACTTAATGGCGGGAATTTCATGATTGGGGGCGATGACGCCGCAGCCTTTGAAACCATCCGCCCATTATTTGAAGATATTTCCCAAGAAGATGGTTATCTCTACACTGGGAAGGCTGGTTCAGGACACTATCTTAAAATGGTTCACAACGGCATTGAGTACGGAATGATGGCCGCAATTGGGGAAGGTTTTGAAGTTTTGGAAGCTTCCCAGTTTGATTACGACAACGAAGCGGTCGCTAAACTGTGGAACCACGGCTCGGTAGTTCGGAGTTGGTTGATTGAACTTGCTCAGGACGCTTTCAGTAAGGATCCGCACCTAGCTGAAATTGCGGGACGGATGCACTCTAATGGGGAAGGTCAATGGACGGTGGAAGAAGCCATGGATCGGCATGTTCCTACACCGGTTATTTACGCGGCGGTTGCGGAGCGCTACCGTTCGATGCAAGACGATACCTTTACTGGTAAGGTAGTGGCTGCCCTCCGGAATGAATTTGGCGGCCACGCGGTTGACAAAAAGTGAAGTTTTATTTACAAATAGTTAGTAATTGAGAAATAACGATCCCTTGGTGGTCGGATTGCCTTTGGCGCCGGTATCAAGGAAGTAATGTTTAAAATTAGGAACAGTTTCAACGGGGAGTGCCTGGTTGAGGCTGTTTTTTTGTAGGTGGTGAACCGCCGAAAAAATAGTTTACGGGATGTATTTAACACCGCGTAAAGAGTATAATTTGGGTGGGTTTATAACGCTGAACACCACAAGATTTGGAAGGGAGGGCTGGATGATGCGATATTTACGTAAGTACGTTACGCGTGGCGACTGGATAGCATTGGGATGCACCATCATAACCATGTTTTTTGTTAGTGAAATTGATTTTATGAGGGCTCACGAAGGTCGCCAATTTTTAGGAGCGCTGGTGGTATTCGCAATTTTGGATTTCATTTGCGAACGGTGGATTGATAAGTCGCCCACCAAGTAAAAAAGGGGGCGGGGAGTTTGTGCTATTCAAATTAAAATCGACAGTTATGCTTGATCCAAGCATAACTGCCGATTTTCTGTTAGTACACACCAACAATCCAATTTTTTCCTATATTAATCTAGCCTAATCAAGCGATTAAGAACGGCGCACCACGGCAATTTCAAATTCTGCGGTAATGGAATCTAATGGTCGTTGGAGGAGCTGTTCCCGATTTTCTTGCGCCTGCCAAGTTAAGGGTGTCATGTTGAACAACGCCGTAAAAAGTGGTTGGTCAAGTGCAAATTCATACTTAACGGTAATGAATTCTGCCTGCGGATAGCGCTCGATAAAGTGGTTCTTTACCGGAGCATTATCATAGGTAGCGTGTTGTCCATCGGGGTAAACCAGGTGGCGCAGCTCTTGCAGATAGTGGTTGCCGGGAATGACCTTAACCAGTACGCCGTCTGGGGCTAAGGTGCGGTCAAACTCTTGGTAATTAGCGGGCGACAAAATGTTGACGATGGCGTCTAAACGATGGTCGGCAAGCGGCAAACGCGCTAAGTCGCCCACCATGAAGAGCGGTTGATTTTCCAGTGCCACCCCTGCACTAGCAATGTTAATAGCTGGTTTGGAAATATCCAGGCCGACTAAGCTTCCCTTCGAGTGGTTGGCAAGCCATTTGGTGGTGGTGCCTTCGCCACAGCCGGCATCTAGAATAAGGCCGCCGGCAAGTGCTTCTTGAACCCGGGCGAGCATCGGGTCGAAAAAGCCTGCCGTTAAAAATTGGTGGCGATAACGCAGCATTTCGTCAGTGTATTCGGTTTTGACGGGGTGACTAAGGAAAAAGAGGCTTCCTTTTTTCGCCACGTTAAAAGTGTGTTGATTTTCGCAAACGACGGTACCGGTTTCCGCGGTTATAAATGCTCCCTGGCAAACGGGGCACTGAAATTGATTTAAATGTTGTTGGATAAATTGACTGGTTAATTCGATTTTATTCAAAATATGACCTCGTTGTTCTCGTAATTAAGTTAATTCTACCACGGCTTTAAGGAAGGCCAATGGTATTTTAGAACAACTAAAATTGAAGAAAAATTGAATTGAACTTAAAGGTTGAATTAAAATATAATTCGCGGTAAAATACCTCCTGTATTTAAATATTCGAATGTTTGAATGGAGGACGACCTGATGGTGGAGCATAGCAAGGCACTCGCAGCTTTTAAGAAGAATATCCCCTTGCTAGACGCGCTTTCCGACGAGCGGCGCCAGCAAATTATGATTACTTTAGGGGAAAGTGAAAAAGGCTTAACGGTTGGGGAATTGACGAAGATTATTGGTCTTTCCCAGCCCGCAGTATCGCATCATTTAAAGCAATTAAAAGATTTGAAGTTAGTTTCGGTTAGAAAAAAGGGTACTAGCAACATCTATCAATTAACGATCGGACAGGCTCTCGATCAAGTGCAAAAGTTGGTTGATATTTTGCGGAACGATAAGAAGTTATTTAATTAAGTCGGGATAGTCTGATTGTTCATTCATTGGATCGAATATTAAAAAATTATTGTTGAGAAGGGGAAAAGCATGGTTCGCAAAGAGTGGAAATTTATTAGAAATAATAAGTTAATTTTAATCTCCGTGCTGGCAATTATTTTCATTCCTTTCCTATATAGTATTTTCTTCTTGAAATCGGTATGGGATCCATATGGGGATACGAAAAATTTACCAGTCGCAGTCGTTAACTTAGATCAACCCGTTAAGTACCAAGGCCAACGACTTGCGGTCGGTGACGAAATGGTCGATAACTTAAAGCACAACCATCAATTGGGATGGCACTTTGTATCGGCTAAAAAGGCTAAAGAAGGAATGAAGGATAAGAAGTACTACACGGTAGTTACGATCCCGAAGGACTTCTCAGCTAACGCCGCAACGGTTACGGATAAAAATCCTAAGAAGATGCAGCTGAAGTATTCAACGAACGCTTCGTTGAACTACATTGGTAAAGTTATCAGTGACGTGGGTACTGAAAAGCTTAATTCCGAAGTGCGGGAACAAGTTACGAAGTCCTATGCTACGGCAATGTTTGACCAAGTTAAGACTGCCGGAAAAGGTTTCAAGCAAGCTTCTGACGGAGCTAAGAAACTTAAGGATGGTGCGGTTCAATTAAATGACGGTACCAAGACCTACACGGCAGGAGTTTCCCAACTACACGACGGGATTGCTACGATGGCCGTTTCAGTTAAACCATTGCAAGCGGGCGTTGCTCAATTAGCAGATGGTTCTAGCCAATTGACCAATGGTTTAGATCAATTGAACGGAAAAACTGGAGCATTATCTTCAGGAGTTTCCCAATTGGCAAATGGTTCTGGTCAAGTAACCACCGGTGCGGTTGCCTTGAGTAAGGGATTGAACGAGTTGCAACAAAAGAGCGGTGCGCTCGTTACCGGAGTTTCACAACTAAACAACGGTGCTTTACAGTTGAAGGTTAAGGTTCCCCAATACGTCAACGGGGTTTACCAACTTAACGATGGCGTACAAGAACTTAACGCAAAAACTGGTCAATTAGTTGGCGGCATCAAGCAATTGTCAAGTGGTGCGGGTGCTTTAAGTGCTGGAGTTAAGCAATATACAGACGGTGTATCGGCTGGTGCAGGCCAATTACAAGGTGGCGTAGCTAAATTAGCTAACGATACTAAGGATATGCCAAATAGCATCAACGCTTTGCACAACGGAATTGCAGACATTGCGAAGAGTTCCAAACAATTAGCCGATGCTAACGGCAAGATCTCAACTGGGCTTGGCCAAGTTGCTGATCAAGTAAGTGCAAAGGACATTAGTAAACAAGCGGCTGCTTTGAAGCAACAAATGGCTTCTATTCAAACACAATTAGTTGCGTTGAATAAGGCAGTTGGTAATACTCAAGCAAATGGCGGAAACACTGCCCAATCAATTAATGGTCAACTTTCAAAGATTAAGTCTGACGTAGGAAGTTTAACTAGCGCAAGCAAAACTACAACTAGCACTAATGGCGGTATTTCTCAGGCAACTATTAATGCTAAGATCGACGGCGCAGGATTAAGTGCAGAAGATGCAGCTAAGGCGAAGAGTGCCCTAGCAGGTGTTGCTAATGGCAGTCAAAGCAAGACTACTACACAAACTGTTGATGCAAACAAAGTTAAGGAAATCCAATCTGAAGTTACTAATGTACAAGGCGAAGTAACTAAGTTGAATAACTTAGCAAATGAACAAGCTAAGATTAGCAAGCAAGTAGCTGAATTAACAGCTTCCTTCCAGAAGTTGGCAGCTGGCGCAAACGAATTAACTGGCAACAGTGATGACATGAAACAACTGGCAGCAACTTTGAAGAAATTAGCTGCTGGTTCACAAGAAGTCACAACTAACTTACAAGCTCTTTCATCCGGTTCAAACACGGTAGCTGGTAAGGTCGGCGAATTTGCCGGTTCAGCTTCTGATTTGACTAAGGGAGTTGCTCAATTAGACAGTGGTGCTAAGAGCCTTGCAAGTCAAACTAACAAGAATTCGAAAGACGTTAAGAAGTTAGTTAGCGGTTCTCAAGAATTGAGCTCAAGCTTGGCAATGCTAGACAAGCAAACCCCAACTCTTCAATCCAAGATTGGTCAGTTAGCTGCTGGTAGCAACCAAATCAGTGCTGGTACAGGTGCTTTAGCTGGTGGAATTAACCAATTAAGCAACGGTATTAGCGCCGCAAGTTCACAAATGCCAACCTTAGTAAGCGGCGTTAGCCTACTTGCTAACGGTGGTAACCAATTGGCAGCCGGTTCTTCTCAAGTTACTGGCGGTTTGAATACCTTAAATGGTCAAGTGCCAGCGTTAGTTTCTGGCGTTGCGCAACTTGATAATGGTGGTCACCAATTGAACACTGGTATCCAAACTCTTAACAGCAGTACCGGAACGTTGATCGACGGTGTTAACCAGTTGAACACTGGAGCTGCTGAACTAGACGCTAACTCAGGTGCCTTGTTAGACGCTACTAAGCAAATTAGCGCCGGCAATGGCGAATTATCAAGCAAGTTAGCTGATGGTGCAAAACAAGTTAACAGCGTGCCGCTTACCAACAAGACGGCCGAAATGTTTGCGGCACCAACGAAGATGAAACACACTAACTACAGTTACGTACCAAACTACGGACATGCGTTAGCACCATACGTACTTTCACTAGCACTTTACGTTGGGGCAATCGTCTTCAACTTTGCTTACCCAATTCGGAAGGTTTCCGAACGCGGTGGTACTCCAACCCAATGGTTCTTGAGTAAGGTTTCCGTTGGTACGGTAGTCGCTCTAGGAATGGCGTTGGTTGAAACCACAATCATGATGATTGCTGGTATTCACGTAGATCACGTTGGTCAATTCTACATGACCGCGATTATGATTTCGTTAGCGTCGATGTACATCGTCATGTTCTTGTCGATGGCCTTCGACAACCCAGGACGGTTTGTAGCGATGATTCTCCTGATGCTTCAATTAGGTGGATCAGGTGGTACCTTCCCAATGGAAGTAACTAACCACTTCTACAACGTAATTCATCCGTTCTTGCCATTGACTTACTCAATCTTATCGTTCCGTCAGGCAATTACGTCTGGTCTCGGCGACGGTACCTTTGAACAAGCAATGGGCGCGTTGCTCTTGTTTGCAGTGATTGCTTTGGCATTGCTATGGTTCAGTATGAACCAATTGCAAAAGCATCATTTGGAAAACAAGTCGCAATTAGATGACAACCAAAAGCTTCAAGAAGTTGAAAGATAATTTAATCGCAGAGAGGGGTCGGGATTTTCCGACCCCTTTTTGTATACATAGCACCAATTTAAAGAGTATTTTAGGCGTGGTCTCCCACGAAAGGCTAGCTTCCTGTATAATAAATGGAAATGAGGTGATTAGATGAAACACATGAAAAAGGGCTCCCGTTGGCCGGTCAATCCGGTTGTGTGGGTCATTGTGGCACTATTGGTCATTTTAGGCGGATATAAATTTTTCTATCCTAACCACGTGGAACCTGAACACACCACGGCACGGCAATCTAGCAGCACTAAGGTGATTGACGTTGAAGAAGGCTCGTCGTCCGCTAAAAAGGCAACGACAAAAAAACATAAACATAAATCAAGCAAAGATAAGCTTTGGACAAAGAAACAGGATGCAAAATTGGCGGCGTTCATTAGTGATTGGCAACAGACGATGGGGCAATCGTATACCGGAACTAATTCAGGTAGCTCGGTAACCTTCCAAGGCGTCACGCTTCCCGATTATTTGTCAACGGGGACGGTTTACGTAAACCAACAACCAGTGACGATGAAATGGACGACTAACAAAAAAGACGACAGCGATTATCAAGTGGTCGCAGCTTATGCCGGCACCCAATACCTATACTTGTTTACTTTCCACCAACAAACTCCAGAAGTGTTAGTTACCTCTCAAGCAGCTAGCGACGGAGTTAACTTTAAGGTAACGGAAAATGCGCAATTAATTAGCGGTTTTCAAAACATTGTTAATGGACAAAGTGAATCAACGAATTCATCGCAACAATAGAATATTAAAATGGGAGCTTTCAGATCAAAATTCTGAAAGCTCCCATTTTTGGTTCTAAACGAAAATTTGCTACAAAGGCAAAGTTGCGCGGCCCTAAAACTTATTAGTGTTCTAATTTTATATCCGCCGACACCACGCTGTTTTGGTACGGAAAATGTGATTCGGAGTATTCAAAAGGGGTGCCGTCAACTAAATAGTTGACCTGACTAATTACTAAAATGGGATCCCCCTTCTTTTCTCCCAGAAAATGAACGTCTTCATCCGAAACTTTACGAGCCATGATTTGGCGATGGGATCCGGCAAACTCTAAATGGTGCTCTTTTTGTAAATATTCGTAAACCGATTTTTGAAGAATTTCCTTAGTGATGGTCGCAATTTTAGTTGGCATAATCGTTTGTTCGTAGCTGAACGGTTTGCCATCAATCAATCGGGTTCGCTTAATTACGTAGACGGTCTCCCCGTCTTCCAGCAGTAAATGTTCCTGCTCATCCTTGGTAGCGATCCGGGCGGTTAAATGAATGTGTTTGCTAGTGACCTTTTTATTAGGGTGGGTCATGGTCGTTCCCAACGGCTTGTCAACGTCTGTATTGAAATCATTGTTAAATTGCACGTCTTTTCGAACGAACGTCCCCGCCCCGCGTTTACTATAAACTAGTCCTTCAATGATTAAAATCTGAATTGCTTTGCTAATCGTGATGCGGGTGGTGTTAAATTCTTTTGCCAATTGATTTTGGTCTGGCAACATGACTCCCGGCTGCAATTCGTGGTTCATAATTTTTTTGCGCAAAGTTTGCGAAATTTTCTCGTATTTATACATTTATCTGACACCATCCTTAATCACCGTTAATTTTAGACCATCTTAATGGTATTCACAAATTGATAAAAGTATATACTTTTATAATAAAAGAATTTACTTTTATAAAAATGGTGATTATAATGAAAACGGATACAAAAGAAAGGTGGTCATAATTGTGCAAGCAAAGTTACCCGATGATTTTTTATGGGGAAATTCAACATCCAGTATGCAGACGGAAGGAGGTGCACATGAGGGCGGTAAGGGGCCGTCCGTTTACGACACGTATAAAGCAACCGCAGAAACTTCGGATTGGGACGTGGCAATTGATAATTACCATCATTATGAAGAAGATTTGGATTTGATGGCTCAGCAGGGGATGAACTGCTATCGTTTTCAGATTTCTTGGAGCCGGGTAAATCCGCAAGGCGACGGAGAATTCAATGAAGAGGGGATTCGTTATTATGATAATTTAATCAACGCGTTGTTAAAACGGGGCATTCAGCCGATGATCTGTCTGTATCATTTTGACATGCCGTTGCACTTGGCAAAACAATATAACGGCTTTTTGAGTCGCCACGTGGTGAATGCTTTTGTTCGCTTTGGTAAGGAAATGGTTGACCGGTTCAGCGACCGGGTTAAGTTATGGATTACGTTTAATGAGCAGAACCTATATTCACAAACGGAGGCCTTTCGGATTGCTGGTTATTTAAATGGCGACCGCACCGATGAAGAATTGCAAAGGATTGCGCATCACGTAATGACGGCTCATGTTCAGGTTGCAAATTACCTGCACGAACACAGTGACGCTAAAATTGGCGGAATGCTGGCGTTTGTGGAGACTTACCCAAACAGCAGTTTGCCGGAAGACGTCTTTGCTGCGCGGCAAATTGATGAATATTTGAATCGCAATTTATTGGACGTTTGGGTTAACGGCCACTATTCAACGGAAGTATCCACCTATATTGAACGGCACCATTTCGATATTGATTTTACGGATCAAGATCGGCAAGAATTCGCCAAATTAAAGAGCGACTTCATTGCCTTCAGCTACTACGCAAGTAACGTGGTGGATGCGACCAAGATTCCAGCAGGCACTATGCCCAACCGGTACTTAGATTACGGCGCGGTAGCAAATCCCCATCTCACAGCAACGGAATGGGGCTGGAATATCGACCCGCTAGGCTTCCGCGACGTTTTGACGAAGACTTATAACGCCTACGGGATTCCGATGTTTCCGATTGAAAATGGAATCGGGCATCGGGAAGAATTTCACGGGCAACCGATCCAAGACGATTACCGAATTGCCTACCATCGTGATCATTTACGAGCGCTAATGGCGGCGGTAAATGACGATGGAGTAGCGGTGCTAGGGTATCTGGGATGGGGACTGATCGACATTCCAAGCTCGGCAGGCAATATGGAAAAACGTTACGGAATGGTTTACGTTAACCGGGGCAATCACGAGCTCCGCGACCTTAAACGCGTGCCTAAAAAGAGTTACTACTGGTTTGCAAAAGTTATCAAGTCTAATGGTGCTGATTTAGATTAGAAATTTTTAACGGGAGGGATTTTTATGGGCGATTCGAAAAGCGGATCAATTAATGATCGAATGCAGAATTCAAAGTTCATTGCCAAATTTACGGAAATTTCGGTAAAGGTCGGCAATTGGGTTTACTTACGGTCCTTGCGGGATGCTTTCGCAGTTATTCTGCCAATGTTTATCGTGGCCGGCATCGGAGTTTTGCTAAACAACGTAGTGTTTACTTGGTTTTTGAAGGGAGACCTGCTAGCGAAGTTCCAAGTTGTCGGTAACGCGATTGTTAACGGAACTTTAAACGTAGCTGGAATTTTAGTTGCCCCGATGATTGGCTATATGCTGGCTAAAAATAAAGGTTTCAATAATCCAATTGCTGCGGCAGCCATGTCGTTAGCCAGCATTTTTATCCTAATGCCGAACAGCATTCAACTGGGGACGGTAGCGTCGGGCGGTGCGAAAATGGCAACCGTTACCGGTGGATTGAGTTACTTAAATACCGGGACCCAAGGAATGTTTGGCGGAATTTTCGTTGGTTTAATTGCAACGGGAATTTTCATTAAGCTAGCGTCAGTTAAACGGCTTCAGATTCATTTAGGCGAAAACGTGCCCCCAGCAGTAGCGGCGTCATTCAGTGTTTTACTTCCAGCAATTTTATTGATGTCATTTTTTGCAATTATCGCTGCACTGCTAGCTGGATTTTTCAATGCTGACCTAATTAATTTAATTAAAACTTGGATTCAAGAACCATTGCGGGGCTTTAACACCAGCATTGTCGGATATTGTGTAATCTACACCTTAGCTAACTTCCTGTTTGGTTTAGGAATTCACCAAACCGTTCTCTCAGGAACCTTATTGGATCCGTTGGTGTTGGTTAATATGAACGAAAACATGACGGCTTATGCGCATCATCAAGAGATTCCCAACATCATCACCACTTCTTTTGTTAGCAACTATACTTTAGTCGGTGGTTCAGGAAGCACCATTGCATTGATTATTGCAATTCTAATTTTCAGTAAAGTGAAATCATCACGGCAAATTGCCGGATTGTCGTTGGCACCCGGGATTTTTAACATCAACGAACCGATGATCTTTGGATTTCCAATCGTTTTCAACCTTCCAATGATCGTTCCGTTCGTGTTGTTCCCCACCATTGGTAGTTTGATTGGATACTTTGCAACTTTGTGGGGTTGGGTAAGCCGGACGGTCGTGTTAGTTCCTTGGACTACTCCACCGTTAATCGGTCCTTATTTATCGACTGCCGGAGATTGGCGTTCGGTTATCCTGCAATTAATTGTGATTATTATTGGCGTTTTCTTATACCTACCATTCTTGAAAATCAGTGAACAAGTGGCAAGAATTCAAGCAGAAGAAAACCGCGATTAAGACCCTCGACCTAGGATTGAGTTAGCGAATCCTAGGTCTTTTTTATCGAAATAGTGTATATACCAATCTATATTTGTACACCATAAAAAGTTGAAATCATGGAACAAACCTTGCTATTTAAACACTTTAATTCTGAAAAATCGTCCACAAAATAGCGAATGTGTGTTATTATGGGGTTGTAACAGAAACCGCTTACAAAGCCGATACGAGGGGGTTTACATTGTGCGCTATGTCACATATTTGGGGACAGATGCTTACACGAATATCGCAACTGATACATGGATCTTGAATAACCTTCATGCAGATGAACCAATATTCGCGCTTTGGCAAAATAATAATGCTGTCATTGTAGGAAAAAACCAAAATACATTTGGTGAAGTTAACCAAGAATTTATCGATCAACATCAAATTGAAGTTGTTCGGCGAGTTACTGGAGGTGGGGCAGTTTATCACGATTTAGGTAATCTAAACTTTACATTATTTGTACCACTGGATTCATCAGCTAATACGGACTTTAAGCAATTTTCTGAGCCAGTTTTGAAGGCGTTACATAACTTGGGAATTCCAGCAGAAGCTACGGGACGCAACGACTTAGTAGTTAATGGCAAGAAGATTTCAGGCGTGGCCCAGCGTTACGCAAAGGGCTACTTAATGCACCACGGAACGTTACTATTCGATAGCAACGTTGACACGATGGTGCGGGCACTGAACGTGGCGGATGAAAAATTTATTTCGAAAGCTGCTAAGTCAGTACGCAGCCGTGTCGGAATGATTAAGGAAGCCGCACCAGAAGGGTTGACTTTGCAAGACTTCTGGGAAGCCGTGCAATACGAGCTGACCGATCACGGACGCGATTCCGAGATTCTGTTGACTCCTGAGCAAAAACAAGAAATTATTCGGTTGACTGCAGATCAATTCTCAACTTGGGACTGGAACTATGGTCAATCGCCGAACTTTAATTTTAAGAATCACGCGAAGTACGATGGCGGGATCATTGAAGTCCAGGTTCAAGTTGAGGGTGGTGTCATTCAAGATATTAACTTTACCGGAGATTTCTTGATGCTGCGTGACTGGCGGGACATCAAAGATCAGTTCATTGGTTTGCCGTTTGAAGCGGATCAAATCAGACCGGTCTTTGAGAAAAACCAGGATCAGCAGTACTTTGGTACCATCAGCGTCGATGAATTAACACAATTATTTGAAGCCTAGGAGGGGTAGTTATGGCTATAAAAGATGACAATAAAAAGATTTTAGATTTCGACCTTCAAATGGAAGATCAAGACCAAAGCTTTCCAATGCTCCAAGTCTTGAACAACGATGGCGAAATCGTAGATGAAGACGCCCTTAAGAGAGCGGGATTAAGTGATGACCAAATGGTTGAACTCATGAAGCAAATGGTATTCAGCCGGATCTTGCACGAACGTTCATCAAAATTATCCAAACAAGGACGGTTAGGTTTCTATGCACCAACCATTGGTGAAGAAGCTTCCCAAATCGCTTCAAACTATGCCTTTGAAAAGGGTGACTGGTTATTCCCTGGTTACCGTGACATTCCACAACTGATTATGAAGGGCTGGCCAATTTATAAAGCATTCTTGTGGTCTCGTGGTCATTTCGAAGGTAACGAATTCGAAGACGTTAACGGATGGTTCCCACAAATCATTATTGGTGCCCAATATGTTGAAGCAGCCGGCGCAGCTTTAGGTTTGAAGAAACGTAATAAACCAAACGTTGCTTATGCATATACTGGTGATGGTGGTACTTCACAAGGTGACTTCTATGAAGGCATGAACTTTGCCGGCGCTTACCACGCTCCAGCAGTTTTCTTCGCACAAAATAATGGATACGCAATCTCCACCCCACGTAGCGTACAAACTAAAGCACCACACCTTGCAGCTAAAGGCTGGGCAGCTGGTTTGCCAAGTTTCGTAGTTGATGGAATGGACCCAATTGCGATGTACCTTGCAGCTAAAGAAGCTCGTAAGTGGGCTGTAGATGGCAATGGACCAGTCTTCATTGAAACCATCACTAACCGTTTAGGACCGCACTCAATGTCAGGTGATGATCCACTCCGTTACCGGACTCAAGAAGACATTGATAACTGGACTAAGCGTGAACCATTGATTCGTTTCCGTAAGTACCTTACTGATCGTGACTTATGGTCAGAAGACATTGAAAACGACTGGGCAGACATTGTTAACTCACAAATTGATGACGCAGTAAAACAAGCTGATGGCATTGCTAAGCAAAAGATCTCAGACTTCATTGAACAAACCTTAGAAGTTCCGGGACAAGCAGCGCAAGATCAGATCAACAAATTTAGAGGGGAGGGCAAGTAATCATGGCTAAAAAAACATATATCCAAGCGATTACAGAAGCTCAAGACTTGGCGCTTGCTAATGATGAAAACGTTATAATTTTTGGTGAAGATGTTGGTAAAAATGGTGGTGTATTTAGAGCTACCGATGGTCTTCAAGAAAAGTACGGTGAAGATCGAGTATTCAACACTCCATTAGCAGAAAGTGGAATTGGTGGTTTAGCAATTGGATTGACCACCCAAGATTACCGTCCCATCATGGAAATCCAATTCTTCGGGTTCGTTTACGAAGTAATGGACTCCATTGCTGGACAAATGGCTCGGGGACGGTTCCGTTTCCACGGCACTCGTAAATTCCCAATCGTAGTTCGCTCGCCATACGGTGGAGGAACTAAGACCCCTGAAATGCATGCGGATTCTCTAGAAGGATTAATGGCACAGACTCCTGGATTACGAGTAGTTATGCCGGCAACCCCAGCAGATGCGAAGGGATTATTGCTTTCTTCAATTGAAAGTGACGATCCGGTAATCTTCCTCGAAAACTTACGTTTGTACCGTTCAATTCGTGGCGAAGTTCCAGAAGGTTACTACACCACTCCTCTCGATAAAGCAAACGTAGTACGTGAAGGTAAAGACGTTACCGTTGTTACCTATGGCGGCATGGTACACACCAGTCTAGCGGCTGCAGAAGACCTTGCTAAAGAAGGCATTGACGTTGAAGTAATCGACCTACGGACCGTAAGCCCACTCGACCTTGACACAATTGGCAAGAGTATCGAAAAGACTGGTCGGGTGGTAGTTGCTCAAGAAGCACAACGTCAAGCTGGTATTGGAGCAATGGTAATGAGTGAAATTAGTGAACGTTTCATTATGAGTTTAGATGCTCCAATTGGTCGGGTAGCCGCTCCGGATTCAGTTTACCCATTTGCGTTAGCTGAAAACGAATGGTTACCAAAAGAAGACGATGTAATTGATAAGATCAAGGAGGTCGTAAACTTTGACTGAAATATTTAAAATGCCAGACATCGGCGAAGGTATGGCAGAAGGCGAAATTGCCAACTGGTTGGTAAAAGTAGGCGATGATGTCAAAGCCGACGACGCGGTGGCTGAAGTTCAAAATGATAAATTATTGCAAGAAATCCTTTCACCATATTCCGGAAAGGTTACTAAACTATTTGTAGATGCGGGAACCGTAGTTAAGGTTGGCGAACCGCTCATCGAATTTGATGGCGACGGAACTGGTGGTGGTGACGACAGCAAGGATAATGCTGCCGATGCTGCTCCAGCAGCTGATAAGGGCAGCGACAATGCCCCTAGCGGCGATGCAGAAATCTTCAACATGCCCGACATTGGTGAAGGTATGGCAGAAGGCGAAATTGCGAACTGGTTAGTTAAAGTTGGCGACGAAGTTAAGGAAGACGATCCAGTTGCCGAAGTACAAAACGACAAGTTAATGCAAGAAATCCTTTCACCATATTCTGGAAAGGTTACTAAGTTATTCGTTGACGCGGGAACCGTGGTTAAGGTTGGCGAACCGCTCATCGAATTTAACGGTGACGGTAGCGGTGCTGGTAGTGGAAACGCTGCTCCAGCAACAAGTGCAGCTCCTGCTAAGGAAAATGCCGCACCAGCTAATAATGATGAACCTACTAAAGTTGGAACGGCAGTGGCTTCTAATGGCCAAGTTTTGGCAATGCCTTCGGTTCGTGAATACGCACGGAAACACGACATTGACTTAATGCAAGTTCCTGCAACGGGTCGTCATGGTCACATTACCATGGCAGACGTGAAGAACTTTAGTGGCGGTGCTGCCCCAGCTGCTCCAAAGGCTGCTGAAAATGCCGCACCAGCTCCTAGTGCTGCTCCAGCCGCAGAAGCTCCAAAACCAGCTCCTGCAAAACCAGCCCCAGTTAAGGCTGGTCGAGTACCACTTTCACCAATCCGTAAGGCAATTTCACGGAACTTAACCCAACGTGTTCAAACTGTTCCACATGTAACGATTATGGACGAAGTTGAAGTATCCAAGTTAATGGAACTCCGTGATCAATTCAAGGAACAAACTAAGGCGAAGGGTTACAAGCTAACTTACATGCCATTTGTTGCCAAAGCATTGGCAGCAGCAGCACGTAAGTACCCAGAATTGAGTGCAACAATTGATGACGAAACCCAAGAAATCGTCTACTACGAAGAAACTAACGTGGGCTTCGCTGTAGATACTGATCAAGGACTTTTCGTACCAAACGTTAAGAACACTGCTTCGAAGTCAATTATGCAAGTTGCCCAAGAAATTGATGACTTGGCAATCCGGGGCCGGGATGGCAAATTGAAGCCTGCTGAATTACAAGGCGGAACCGTTACAATTTCTAACATTGGTTCTGAAAGCGGCAGCGGCTTCTTTACCCCAATCACTAACCCAGGTGAAAGCTCAATTCTTGGAATTGGCCGCATTCGCAAGACCCCAATTGTTAACGAAGATGGTGAATTAGCAGTTGGTAATACCTTGAAACTATCACTTAGCTTCGACCACCGTTTAATCGACGGTGCTCTAGCACAAAAAATTATGAACGAGCTGAAGGCACTCTTAGGTAACCCTGCCTACATGCTTATGGATGTGTAGTCATGGTTGTTGGCACACAAGCAATCGATGTTGATACGTTAATTATTGGTTCAGGCCCTGGTGGCTACGTTGCCGCAATTCGGGCAGCTGAATTAGGCCAAAAAGTAGTCATTGTGGAACGCGACTTTATTGGCGGAATTTGCTTAAACGTGGGTTGTATCCCATCAAAAGCTTTGATTCAAGCGGGACATTTATACGCAACTTTGCAACACGGCAATCCGTTCGGGGTTACCGTGGGTGAATCCAAGCTCGATTTTGCAAAAACTCAAGACTGGAAACAACATCAAGTAGTTGAAAAACTAACTGGTGGAGTTGAAATGTTGTTAAAGAAGCACAAGGTAGAAATTGTGCGTGGAGAAGCGTACTTCAACGATAACGAAACGGTTAACGTAATTGACGGAGACGATTCGCACATCTATCGCTTCAAGAAAGCCTTGATTGCAACTGGCTCACGCCCAGTAGAAATTCCACACTTTAAGTTTAGCGGACGGGTTATTGATTCGACAGGTGCATTAAACTTGAAGAGCGTTCCCGAACATCTCATCATCATTGGTGGTGGGGTAATCGGTGCAGAATTAGCTGGCGCATACATGAACCTCGGTTCTAAGATCACCATTATTGAAGGTCTTGACCACATTTTGAATGGTTTCGATGGCGAGTTGATTCAACCAGTTTTGAACAACTTCAAGAAGAATGGCGTAGACATTATCACGGAAGCGACTGCAGTGGAAGCTAACCAAACTGATAAAGACGTTACCGTTACTTACGAAGTTGACGGAACTACTAAAAAAGTTACCGGAGATTACTGCCTAGTATCAGTTGGACGCCGGCCAAACACCGACCAAATCGGCCTGAATAATACGGACGTTAAGCTGGACAAACGTGGTTTGATTGAAGTTAGCGACTCTATGCAAACTTCAGTAAAACACATTTACGCAATTGGAGACGTAGTAGCGGGACCTGCGTTGGCTCATAAAGCTAGCTATGAAGCAAAAGTTGCTGCAGCAGCAATGAGCGGTGAAGACGCACACGACAAGCATTACGTGATTCCTGCGGTTGCGTACACTAATATCGAAGTAGCGACGGTTGGGGAAACCCCACAAACGGTTGCGGAAAAGAAACTGGATGCTAAATCTAGCAAGTTCCCATTTGCCGCAAGTGGTCGGGCAATGACGATGGACCAGACGGAAGGTTTCATTCGTTTAGTTACTGACAACCCTACTGGTGCGATTATTGGTGCCCAAATTGTTGGTCCAGAAGCATCAGACTTGATTTCTGAATTAACCTTAGCGATTGAAAATGGAATCACCATTCGAGATATCGAATTGACGATTCACCCACATCCAACCCTTGGTGAAGAAATCATGGATGCTGCTGAAGTGGCTGCTGGTTTGCCAATTCACATTTAGTTAAGCTAAAAATGTCCTAAGGGGACAAATACCAATCTGATTAAACCGTTTCTCAGAGCCCAAAGTAGGGCGAAGGGGGACGGTTTTTTAGTGGTTAGATTGAGGCAGAACAATTTGTTTACTTTTAAACCAAATAAGCATATATTCTACTTAAAAAGAGGAGGCTGAGCTTTATGAGTGAAAAAATGTGGGCAATCGGCTTTAAAGAATCGTTACCAATTGAGGAAGCGGATAGTTTGGTAGAGTTTACCACTGACCGTCCTGAACCAAGCGGGCACGATTTATTGGTTAAGGTGAGCGCTGTTTCAGTAAACCCTATCGATATAGCAGTACGAAAGGGGCAATCCGAACCGTTGCAAGAACCGCGGGTATTAGGTTTTGATGCGGTTGGTACGGTGGTATCCAAAGGTGAGGAAGTCACTTTGTTTGAAAATGGCGACCGGGTTTTTTATGCTGGTTCGTTTAAACGAGCGGGTAGTGATAGCGAGTATCAATTGGTCGATGAACGAATTGTCGGGCACGCTCCCCAACAAATGGATGATGTCCATGCAGCAGCCATGCCGCTTACGTCCCTGACGGCGTGGGAAGCGTTGTTTGAACAACTTCAGATTGATCCAGAGGACCCAAAGAAAAATGCGGGAAAAACCCTCTTGATCATTAATGGCGCGGGCGGTGTAGGTTCAGTGGCAACGCAGCTTGCACATTTGGCAGGTTTACGTGTGATTGCTTCGGCATCGCGTCCAGAAACGATTCAGTGGTGTTTGGATCACGGTGCGGATCAAACGGTTAATCATCGTAAGGATTTGGTTACGGAAGTTCGTAATTTAGGGGTTCAGCACGTGGATTACATTTTGGAATTGCATAACATTGACGCACAGTGGGAAGCAATGGTGGAATTGATTAAGCCAGGTGGCCGAATCGCTTCGATTACTTCAACGAAGAAGCCGGTAAACTTAACCGATTTAAAGAGGAAAAGCGTAACTTTCGCGTGGGAATGGATGTTTGCGAAATCCTATTATGGAACGGAAGACCTCGTGTCCCAGCACGAAAATCTAGAAAAGATTGCTAAATTGTTGAATGAAGGAAAATTAAAGTCAACGATGACAAAGGAACTCCACCCAATGAACGTAGAAAACATAAAGAAGGCCCACCAATTGGTAGAAAGCCAAAAAATGATGGGTAAGGTGGTAGTTAAGTAGAGAGCGGAAGCCGCCGGGTAATTTTTGAGGATTAATTGGATTTGGGCCTTAATCGCGGTTTAAGCGATTGAGGCCCAAATTTGATTAACCGGAGAAGATTGGCGGCTGGAGCTCGTTTGGTCTATGCTGCAGAGAATTGTAAGATAATCGTGTTTTTTGCGATTGATGCCTTAATTTGATTAGCCGGAGGGAGTTGGGTTACAGAACCCGTTTCGACTACGTTAGCTCTGCCCTTCCCCAACAATCTAACAACAAAAAAACGAAGGATCCTGAACCGAGGGCCCTTCGTTTTTTATTACCTAAATTTTTTAATTAACTACGTTTATTAAGTGAAAGATCAATACTTTTTCCTAGAGCGTACATCACAAAGGCCCCAATGAACATTACCCCAAATTCACCTAAACTAACCGTTCCCCAAGTGTAGAAAAAGGGAACTTTTAAAATATAGGTGAGTTCTAAGGCAACCAAGAAGCCCATTAAAATGGTCGTAATGATAACGGTAAGAGCCAACTTAACCCGGTTGTCAGTTAATTTTCGGATGGCGATGATTACAACGCTCAGGGTGATGAGGGTCGTTAAAGTTCCCCACGTAATGTCAATAATTCCTAGAGAAGATTGTAGGTTGGCGATTAAAACTCCCAAAGAAACTCCCCAAATATAACGGCGATCATAAACCACCAAACAATTTAAAATCTCAGCAACCCGAAATTGAAGCGGGCCGAAACTAACTGCTGAAAAAACAAAGGTAATGGCGACGTATAGAGCAGCTACAATTGCTGATATTACAATCTCACGGACGTTCATTTTAGTTGACATAAATATTCTCCTTTATAACTTAATTAGTTACTAAATGACGATGACCAAAGGAACCCGGAGTACGGGGAAGTGCCATCGGTGGAAAAATTTCCAACGTTTCTATCATACCAGTTTCCCAGGCATTTCTAAAGGTTAGGTATTAGGTAACCATTTGTTAAAATAGTTGATTTAATAATCAAGAAAGCCTTTACATTTACTTGAAAATGAATCATGCTAATAGTGGAAGAAACCAAAAGAAAGGGTGTAAATTAGATGATTAAATTGAAGAACCGCTACTTAACGGTCGAAATTGATAACATGGGTGCGCAGCTGACGCACGTGATTGACCAACCGAGTGGATACGACTACATTTGGAATGGTCAAGCTTGGCAACGTCATGCCCCGATTCTGTTTCCAGCAATTGGTAAGTCTAACCAAGATAGTTATGTATTGGAAGGACAAATCTATTCAATGCCGCAACATGGCTTTGCCCGGGATTTTGATTGGCAAAAGGTTTCGCAAAGTGAAACGACAGCAAAATTAGAATTGAAGGCCAATGAACAAACAAAACGAATGTTTCCGTTTGATTTTACGCTTCAAGTAGAATACGAGTTAAAGGATCACCAGCTGTTAACTACTTACTACGTTATTAATCATGACGAACGGCGGATGCCTTACGCTTTAGGCTCACATCCCGCATTTAACGTTCCAATAGATAACGACGGTATTTTTGAAAACTACCATTTAACTTTTAGTCCGCACCAAAAACAAATTCAGCGTTTAGGGGTTAACCCAGTACCATTCCGTGATGGAAAGAAAGCTCCTTGGGAAGCCATTAAAAACAGCGAATTAGCTTTAAATCATGAAATGTTTAACGACGGTTTAATTATTTTAGATGCGAAGAAAATTGATAGCGTTACTTTAGGTTCAACACAAACTGCGCATGAAGTTAAATTGAACTTCAAAGACTTCCCATACCTTACCTTATGGACAATGGAGAACCGTGCGGAGCCATTTTTATGCATTGAACCGTTTGCGGGCTTGCCGGATCAAGCTGCTGAAGAGCCTACCGACTGGAAGAATAAAAAGGGTAACAATCTCCTAGAATCGCAGGAAACCCAGACATTCACGTATTCAATTGAGTTTAAATAACAAGGAGGGGCGCGGCAATGGTAACAACGTCAGCGCCCTTTACCTTGCAAAAAAATAGTTAAGTGAGGATTTTACATGCAGGATTATCAGTTACAAGTAGATCAAATATTTTCTGATAATATGATTCTGCCCTTTGGCAAACCATTTCAAATTAGTGGATTAGCTACTGCAGGAACGACGGTTAAAACCACCATCGGTACTCAAGTTGCGCGGGCAATTGTTAGAAAAGATGGCACGTGGGATTGTCAATTCCGACCTTTTACCGATTATCGAACTTCATTTGAAGTTAAAATTGAAGTTCAAAATCATCAATTGAAGTTAGAAAACGTTCGGTTTGGTCAAGTTTTGTTGATTGCCGGACAATCTAACGTAGGCTTTCGCATGTCGCAAGACCAAAATTTTACGGAAGCCCAAACGTCAATTCCCGCAACCCCCATCACCTATTACAACGTCCCTCAACCGGCTTTTGTTTACGAAGATGGGGAGGTTAAGGAATATCAATCCCGTGCCACCCATTGGCACCAAGTAAAGAAATCTAACCTGGGACACGTTTCGGCGGTGGGTTATTACGCTGCCCAAGAAATGGCCCGACAAGACCCGAAAATGCCGGTAGGGATCGTTTGTTGTACCAGGGACGGTGCTTCAGCAGGAACCTGGGTGTCGGAAACATCTTTACGCAAAGACAAGCTACTGGCAAAGCGGGTGGTGGAGCCCTTCTTAAGCCACATTGAAAAGATTACGGATGCGGACTTTAAGGCAGACATCGAACGTTATCACCAAACCGTTAAACGGCATAATCGATTAATGTATAACTTTATGAAAAACAATCCGGAGGTTCCGATTGGCGAAGCGCTGAACATTGTGGGGCAGACGCCCTGGCCGCCGCCAAAGACGCCGGACAGCTATTTGCGACCCGGGGCGCTGTTTAGCGCAATGGTAAGAAAGATTCGGCATTTCCGGTTCAGCCAGCTGGTCTGGTACCAAGGCGAAACTGATGCAGAGGAACCTGAAATTTACGATCGACTCTTGCAGACCTTAATTAACGATTGGCGGGCAACTTTGGCGGACGTTTCTTTACCGGTATACGTAGTGCAACTGCCAAAATATGCGGACGTAAACCGTCACGCGTGGGCAAAAATCCGCCAGCAGCAACTTAAAGTGGCACAAAGACTTGCCGATACTTACTTGATTTCAATTGCGGATACGGGGGAGTATTATAATCCCCATCCCACGGCTAAAATGGCGGCGGGCCAACGAATAGGTCGTATCTTAGCGGGAAAGGACTATCAAGCAACTCCGCAACTAGGCTGGCTGAGCTTAGAAGCGGAACAAACCTGTTTTCACTTTTGGTATGTTAAGGAGTTACATGCCACCCAGCCACCTTTAATCGAAGGGTATGTTCAGCAAAAATGGCAGGCGGTCCCGGCAGAAATTAAAGGAACTGACCTGAGAGTTCATTTTCCACTAGGAACTACCCAAGCTCGCTACGGGTATAGTAATGTACCGACTTTGACACTGTTTAATGAAATTGGTGACCCAGTCAGCCCGTTTGTCGTAGACTTAACTACGCAAGAGCTGATTTAATATTTCAAAATAAATTGATTAAAAAATGCTTCTCAAGGAATTAAGAAATTCTTGAGAAGCATTTTTAGTTCGATTAGCGGTCCGAAAAATGGGCTTGCGCATACTTAATCTGAAAAACGATAGTCGACATCCTGACCGTTATATTCCACGGTCAAGTCGTGATTGTCGACAATCCATTCGTTTCCCGATTCAATATAAAAGGTGATGTCATCTACGACGGTCTTGGCGGTTGATTCATCGTCTTTATTTCCGGGTGCAATCCCTAAGAAAAAGCTTGGATAAACCGTTGGGATTCCCCCGTAAATTTTGGTGAATATCTTGACTGCGCCACCTGGTTTTAAATCCAATTCCTTGATAAACCACTGGGCTGCCTCACTATTTACGGAAAATTTCATGTTGATTTGCTCCCCTTCTTAATTGTTGATTATGCACGTCTTAGGTTCAAAACATATAAAACCCTTCCAATACTAATCCTATCATAAAGAAATCGTTTACAAAAAGTAATTGCGAATTTTTTTGGGTCAAAATAAACTCCTAAATTTAAAAATCATCGCGCGACTGAGCGAATACATGTTAAATGCACCTAATTTAATTTACTTTTAGGATGAATTTTGTTGTCTTTTAAAGAAAAAATTGATGGTAAAACGTTTTAAAACCGCTTTTTTGGATTTAGAGAACAGAAGCCGTAATATCGGGCTAATTTCGCTAAATCGTGGACTATACCAAAGCTCTTCCCCGCATAAAATGCCTTGATATCAAGGTTTACCCGGGTTGGATAAGGTTTGACATACTGGTACCAACCAGTCATAATATGAATTGGAGCTGAGGAATTCAGCCATTTATTTTACTGAATTTTGTAAGCGGATACAGCAAGCGGTTACAAAATTCGAGGATGTGGAGGAACGTTTTATGAGATTACTGTTGATGAGTCACGGAAATATGGCGATCGAAACGCTGAAAAGCGCAGAAATGATTTTAGGCCATATTGATAACATGAAGGCGATTGGTTTACAACCTAACCAAGGTCCGGAAGATTTACAAAAAGCTGCCGAAGAGTTTATCAATGACAACCCTAATCAGGACAAGACCATGGTTGCGGTTGATTTGCTCGGCGGAACTCCATCAAACGTCGTGGTACGCTTGATGGCTAAGTACCCAGATTTAGAAGTGGTTAGCGGGTTAAATCTACCAATGGTGATTGGATTTGCAAACCAAGTAATGATGGGAATGGATGTTGACAAACAATCATTGATTAGTGAGGCACAGAACGGCGTTGTTGACGTAAATGCTAAATTGAATGGATAAAGCTAATGGCAAAAACATACCAATATTCATTAAGATTTGCGATTGATCCCTACAATTGGGACACCGTAAAAGAAGCGAAGTTAATTGATTTTTGTAAACAGGGGCAAATTGATAACGTGGTATTTTTCATTAACCCTGAAGAACTTAACCAAGGACATCCAACGCTCGCCCAAGTGCGGGAACATTGGTTGCCAACGATTAAGTCAGTTGCGGAACGTTTGGCGAAAATGGGCATCACGACCAGTCTAAATCCTTGGACGACTTTGATGCACAGTGATCGGGGTCACCGCGTCCCCCCAGAGCTCGGCTTTGATACGATGGTCGACTACTTGGGGCACGCCTCAGCTTCGATTGCGTGTCCGCAAGATGATCGTTGGGTGAATTACATCACCGCGATCTATGCGGAGTATGCGAAGCTAAAGCCTAAAGAGTTGTGGCTAGAAGATGATTTTCGTCATTACAACCACACGCCAATTAAGTTAGCGTGTTTTTGTGACCGACACATGGCGCTTTACAGCGAGATGTTGGAAAAGCCCATTAGTCGAGAAGCTTTTGTCGCAAAAATGTTGCAACCTGGCGAACCCACTCCTGAACGAATTGTTTATCTTAGCGTAGCGCGTGCTGAAATGAAACGGGTGGCTGCCAAAATCGCGGCGGCAGTTCACCAAGTTTCTCCAGCTACTCGTCTTGGTTTGATGAGCTCGTTTCCGGAATGGCACGCCGTGGAAGGACGAGATTGGGACGGTTTATTAGACAACCTTGCTGATGGACATCCTCGAGTAAGTCGTCCGCATTTGCCAGCATATAATGAAGTCTCTCCCTTGAAATATTCGCGAGCATTTGAACGATTTACCCGAGTTACCACCGAATTGGTTGGCGAAAATTCCGATATTTACCCCGAATTGGAAAGTTACATGTATTCCCCGTTCGTTAAATCTAAAGCGTTTACAAAACTGCAAATCGAAAGCACTCAAATGGTGGGGGCTTCCGGGATTTTACTGAACTTGTTTGACATGATGGGTAACGGGATTGACGAAACGTATGATTACGCGCGTCTTTTAGCGGAATCCAAACCCTTAATGAATTTAGGTATGCAACATCGCCTGAAGCAAAACCATTTAGCAGGAGTAAAGGTCCTCTTTTCTCCGGATGCGGTCTTTAACCTTAAAACCGCAGTCGGTAAGAACCCTGAAGAATTACTACCCCAAGAATATTCTTGGTTGGAACTTTTGGGAACTTTAGGGATTGCTTGCAAACCTGAAAAGTGGACGTTACAAAGTCATTTTACGGATGAGGTACTGGCCGTTAGCGGACAGTTCTTCAACAATTTAACTGACCGGCAGATTACCGAATTACTCGAAAACAACGTGGTGCTAATTGATGGTCCAAGCGTCCAGATCTTAATTGATCGGGGGCTAGGTGAATTAGTTTGCGCCAACCAAGTGGAACTGAAAAAAGCACGAACCGGTTATCAATCGTATGAACAAATTGATGGGATGACCATCGACGGAATTCAAAATCCGCGGGTAACAATGCTCCAGCACACTGGGGACTACTATCAAGTTGATTATGAACCAGCTGCGCCGGTGCAAATAATTTCAAACGCGTACAACGAAAACGCCAAGAAATTAGGGCCGGCGATGGCGTTAGTGAACCAGCGTACCCTAATTTTACCAATGAACACTGATCCAAAATACGGTTGGGAATCGCAATATTATTCAATTAAAGAGAAATTATTCAAACGGATTTTAAATCAGATCACGGACTTGGATTACGTCATTGAGATGCCAGGGACGAAACTAACGGCCGTTGCCGACCAAATGGTTTTATCAAACTTTACGATCGATGACCAAGCGCAAATTCAGTTACACCTTACTAAAGCAAAGGTGAACCAACACTGGAAGCTCTACTTCCACGAAGGCGCGCAGTTACAGAGTATGGAGGTTACCGCTTCACCGGATTCAAACGGGATGTTGATCATTCCGTACCGCCTCAAGGGCTTAGAAACAGTAATTTTATTAGCGGAGTTTTAAAAAAAGAAGGAGTGAGTAGGATGGCAATTACAGCAGTACGAATTGACGGACGTTTAATTCACGGCCAAGTTGCAAACTTGTGGACTACCAAATTAGGCGTTACACGGATTATGGTAATTGACGATCAAGTTGCAGCTAGTGACATTGAAAAGGCGGGATTAAAATTAGCGCGTCCGGCAGGAGTAGATTTAAGTGTGCTTCCTGAAAAGGTGGCGGCTGACCATATTAACCGGGGCGGTTATGATTCCCAAAAGGTATTCATCGTGGTTAAACGCCCACAAATCTTGTTAGATTTAGTTAACGATGGGGTAAAGCTTGAAGCCGTTAACGTGGGTAACATGTCCCAAACTGACGAAACTACCCAATTGACTAACTCCATTAACGTTGTGCAAGAAGACGTGGATGCATTCAACGCGTTGCACGAAAAGGGAATTAAGCTTACTCAACAAATGGTTCCCGGTGACCAAGCGAACGACTTTATGGAAATTCTCAAGAAATTTAAACCAAAAAACTAATTAAATAAGGAGGGATTCTCATGGGTTCAGGTATTGCAATTTGGCAAGTTATTATATTAACAATTTATTCAATGTGGCAAATCATGGATGAATTGACCGTTCAAACCAGTTTGAGCCAACCAATTTGGGCTGGGATCGTCGCTGGTTTAGTAATGGGCGATTTAAAAACTGGTTTGTTAATCGGTGGTAGTTTACAATTAACCGTTTTAGGTGTCGGAACTTTTGGTGGCGCTTCCAAGATTGACGCCAACTCCGGAACTGTTTTGGCAACCGCGTTTGCGATTGGTACCGGGATGAAAGCGGAAGTTGCCGTAGCAGCTTTAGGGGTTCCGGTAGCTAGTTTGATGATTCAAACCGATATTCTCGCACGGTTTGCGAACACCTTCTTCCAGCACAGAATTGATAAGATGATCGACGAAGAAAACTATAAGGGAATTGAACGGAACTTCCTCTATGGTTACCTTCCATGGACGTTATCACGTGGTATCCCAGTATTCTTAGCACTTGCATTTGGTGGCCCGTTCGTACGGACAGCCGTTGATTACATGAACACCAACCTTTCATGGTTAAGTAACGGTTTGGCAACCGCCGGCGCATTACTTCCAGCAGTTGGTTTCGCAATCTTGCTTCGTTACCTACCAGTTAAGAAACATTGGCCATACCTCATTTTAGGTTTCGTAATTACTGCAATGCTTTCAACTCTTTACACCAACATTTCTACTTTGGGAACGACCATTGCGGGCATGAATGCTAAGTTCACTACCGTATTTGCAAACTTACCAATGTTGGGAATTGCCTTGATTGGATTTGCACTTGCAGCAATGCAATACAACCGTTCGGTAAAGGAACAAAATATGGTTGCTGCAGCACCGAAGTCAGCTGATAACGCGACAGATTTAGATGAACAGGATGGTGAGATTCATGGCGACGAACTCTAAAAATAAAGTAACTAATAAACTAAACGATAAAGACTTCAAACAAATGAACATCCGGAACATTCTTTTCAACCAAGTTGGATGGAACTACGAACGGATGCAAGGTTCATCATACCTGTACCTAATCTTGCCGCAATTGCGGAAGATGTATGGTGACCATACTCCCGAATTAAAAAAAATGATGAAGATGCAAAACCAATTCTTCAACACCAGTAACTTCTTTAACACCATTATCGAAGGGATCGATATGGCTTTGGAAGAAAAAGAAGGGGTCGACTCGCTCGAAACCGTTGCTGGTATCAAGGCTGGTTTAATGGGTCCGTTCGCCGCAATTGGGGACTCGATTTTCGCAGCCCTCGTTCCCGCAATTATGGGTGCGATTGCCGCGAATATGGCGGTTCAAGGAAATGCCTTTGGCGCAATCTTATGGATGCTGGTTAACTTCGTCATCATGTGGTTCCGGTGGATCCAATTGAAGTTTGCTTACAAACAAGGGGTTAGCTTGGTTAACGAAATGCAAGGCCAATTAAACGCATTGACTGACGCAGCAACCCTTCTAGGGGTTTACGTTGTGGGGGCCTTAGCAGCTACCATGGTTAACACCCAAGTTACCCTCGTGGCGCACTTAGGAAAAATGACGGTTAACTTCCAAGATAAGATTGACATGATCATGCCGAAGCTAGTTCCTGCATTAATTGTTGGTGCAATCTACTGGATGCTCGGTAAGAAACGGATGACTTCTACCAAGGCAATCTTTATCGTAATTATCGTGGCAGTTGTACTATCTGCACTAGGTGTAATCGGAAAAGCAGCTTAATTTGCAATTTTAGTATCCGACTTTCCTGAATCTGGTGTATCATATTGTCATTATGAAACCGGTTTAGAAAGAGCGGAATGGTTATGGAATTTAAATATAACGAAAAACGTCCCGTGTACAGTCAACTCGTGGACGTTTTGCGAAAAGAAATCAAAAATAATTATCAACCAAACGATAAGCTGTTGTCTGAGCGCGAAATCATGCGTAAGTATGCGGTTAGTCGCAATACGGTCCGGGAAGCGTTGTCTGAATTAGAAAACATCGGCTACATTTATCGACAGCGCGGCAAGGGAACCTTCGTAGCCAACATGATTGATTACACGCAGAAAATTGGCGACGAATATAGTTTTACCGAGCAAATGAAGTCGATGGGGCGCAAGCCCGAGACTCGAATTTTGGAAATGTACCAGCGGGATGCGGACGAGTACTTTAGTCAAAAACTAAAGGTTCCGGTGGGGACTTGTTTGATTAAGCTGAAACGTTTGCGTTTAGCAGACGGGCAGCCGATTATGATTGACCGAACCTACCTTCCGCAGGCTAAGTTTCCTAATTTAAGTCGGGATGATTTAGAACTTAAGCAACGTTCACTGTACGCAATCTTTTTGGAGGATTACGGTGAAAAAGTAAAAGTTGCTGACGAGCGTTTGTCAGTGGGGATTATCAGTGATGAGGATGCTAAACTACTGAACGTTGCTTCTAATACTGCCGGATTTTTGGCGCGGCGAACGACGTACAATCATAAGAACGAAATCATCGAGTACACCATTAGCAGTGCTCGGGGCGACCAGTTTGTTTACAATATCAAGTATCGACACTGAAGGATTGAGAGGAGAATTACTTTATGTTTAACAAAACAGATGATGAGCTAACCAAGATGGGAGCGGTGATTACCACTCGTGAGATTCAACAAGAACCGGAATTGTGGGAAGAGGCTTGGCAAAACTATCAAGCTACAAAAGCAACCATTACGGAATTTTTAGAAAAGATTGAAAACGAATTCAACGAACCGGTCCGGGTGATCTTTACTGGTGCGGGTTCCTCGGCCTACGTTGGGGATACGGCGGCGCCATACCTAACCGAAAATGGCGACCGGAAACGTTTCCGTTTTGAAGCGATTGACACAACCAAAATTGTGTCGACGCCTAAACAATACCTTGAAAAAGACACTCCGACTTTGTTAGTTTCCTTTGCCCGGAGTGGAAACAGTCCTGAAAGTGTTGCAACGGTTGATATTGCTGAAAAGTACGTTCGTCACCTTTACCAATTAACGATTACTTGCGCACCAGAAGGTAAATTGGCTCAACACGCACAAAGCGACGAAAATAACTTAGTTTTAATGCAACCTGCGCGCTCAAACGACAAGGGTTTTGCCATGACCGGTAGTTTTAGCTGCATGTTGCTGACTGCTTTATTAGTCTTTGATGTAAAACATACGGACGACCAAAAGGAAAGCTACGTGAAGGCCATTAGTAAGATGGGGCGTGAAGTAATTGACCGGGTGGACGAAATTCAAAAGATTGTCGATACTGATTTTGAAAGAATCGTTTACCTAGGTTCGGGAGCCCTTGGCGGATTGACTCGCGAAACCCAACTAAAAGTTTTGGAACTCACGGCTGGTCAAAAGGCTACCGTCTTTGATACTTCGATGGGCTTCCGTCACGGTCCCAAATCATTTGTTAATGAAAAGACCCTCCTCTTTGATTTTGTTAGCAACGAAGCTTACACTCGCCAATATGACGTTGACATTTTAGACGAAGTGGCCGGAGACGAAATTGCGCCGGTAGTGATGGGAGTTGGAGTGAAATCTGACAATAATTTTGCCGGTGCAAACTTCACCTTTGCTAACGGAAACGACCAAATTCCAGATGGCTACATGGCCTTCCCTGACGTAATGTTTGGACAAACGGTTGCGCTATTGTCATCAACTAAAGTTAATAACACCCCGGACACTCCTTCGGCAACTGGAACAGTTAACCGAGTAGTTAAGGGCGTAACCATCCACGATTTTAAAGGTTAGGAGCGATATTTTGGAATACTATATTCACGCAGCAAAATTTTTCTTAGGTAGCAACGTCGAAATGGGCGGCTACTTGCCAGTGATTGACGGTAAGTTTGGGCGTTACCAAAAGGAAAAGCCTACCGGCAAAATTGTGGACTACGGTGATCAATGGATAGCTCCCGGATTGGTTGATACGCACATCCATGGTTTGTTGAACCATGATGTGATGGATGCCGATGCTGAAGGGATCAACGCCATGTCTAAGGGATTGTTGGAATGCGGGGTAACTTCGTGGCTACCGACTACTTTAACTGCCAGTTCAGACCAATTGAAGCAGGTGGTCCAAACGATTAGTGACCACGTGGACGACTTTGAAGGTGCCAAGGTTCAAGGGATCCATTTTGAAGGACCTTACTACACCGAAAAACACAAGGGTGCCCAAAATCCAAAGTATTTTGAAAATCCGAGTGTTGACGAATTTCATGCTTGGCAAAGCGCCGCCCAAGGGATGATCCGGAAAATTTCGATTGCTCCTGAACGAGACGGGGCGGTAGAATTTACTGCTAAGATTAGTTCCGAAGGCGTGGTGGTTGCCTTAGGGCACAGCGATGCGACCTTTGATCAAGCCAAAGCCTGTGTAGAAGCGGGTGCGACGATGTTTACCCATACCTTTAATGGAATGAGTGGACTTAATCACCGCGAGCCAGGGATGGCCGGCGCGGCAATGAGTTTAGATGGGGTGACCGATGAATTAATTTGTGACGGGCACCACGTTAACCCATACGTCGTTAAAATCTTGATGCAAACCAAGACTTACCAAAACGTTGCTTTGGTAACCGACTGTATGAAGGCGGGCTTAATGCCGGACGGCGACTATATTTTGGGAGAATTCCCAGTTAAAGTAGCCAACGGGACGGCCCGGCTAACGGATGGCAGCAATAGTTTGGCTGGTAGCATTTTATTGCTGAAGGACGCGGTTAAGAACGTGGTGGATTGGAATGTAGCCACACCTGAACAGGCAATTACCATGGCTTCAGCTAATGCTGCCGATAGTGCAGGCGTTGGTGATCAATGTGGCCATATTTTACCAGGTCGGGATGCCGACTTCATCGTACTTGACCACGAATTGAACTTGAACAAGACGTATTTAGACGGGGTTAAAGTATTCGGTTAACAAATTACCTTAATCACGCGAAATGAAGGCTGGGAAACTCCTGCAAGGGGGCTCCTAGCCTTTTTAGCGTTGCATTAATTAGATTCCTTTGATCAATAAAAAGAGGTTGGTATGTATAGTACCAACCTCTTTAGCGTTGTCCCAGTATGAGACAGGACTTCAGTTTGAAGAAGTCTTATTGAAAGAAAGTAAAAAAAGGAGATGAAGTAGCCAACTCCTTGGGTAGAAGAATCAGCTACAGGAAAAAATGATATAACTTAAACACTCAGTACAGGGAACGGGCTCTCTGTACAACTAATAATATAGCGTGTTGTAAAAACGTTGTCAATAGATTTTATTTATGTTTTTATTAATTATTTTCTTATTATAGTACAATAAGTTTTTCTTTAAACAGCGGGATTTCATTTGATTAACGGGATTTTATTTTTATGCGGTAATCGAACTGACGGATTTGGCTGTATCAATAATCCTCAAAAACAGTGACAAATTTTAGAAAACAGGTTTACTTTTTTGCTGCTCGATTGTTATTAGTAAATGTAAGGCGTCGCGACACTTACTAATTCAATATTTAAGAAAAGAGGACAGTGAAATGCAAAAAACTTGGTTAAAGACGGGAATCAACTTCACAATGGAAGGAGTAGGACACGATAAGAAGGTGCGCCGTTCCTTTGCCAACGTGGATAAAGACGTCAGCGCTGTACAAGTGGAAGAATTAGCACGGGCGCTCGAAATGCTTTTGGAAGATGAAGTGACGGAAGCACAAGTCGTCACCACAGAGCAAGTAACTTTAAATTAAAATAATCGGAACGTTGATTTATATATCGCATAAAAATAAATGGGAGGATCATTTGATGAAACAACTAGACTTAGAATTTTTGAACGCTGCGGGAAAGACGCAACACTTGAAGTTAAAGTATGCAAAACAAGACCTCGACGAGGGTACGGTACGTTTAGCAATGGAAAAGATGATTGACACTAAGCTTTTCCAAAAAGAAGGCCAATTGCTTTACGTGACCCCCAAAGCGGCCCAATACGTGGAAACCTTGCATGAACCAATTTTCGATGACAGCAAACTTTAGAAAATAAGTAAAGCGGTTAGGAAGAACCAGATGGTCCTTTCTAACCGCTTTTTTGTAGAATGCGTATAAAACGCTTCTGGCTTGGCACATTAACAAAATGTACCAAGTTATTTTATTAGAAATAAAGGGAATATTTAAACTTCTGAGTACTGATAAACCGTCTGATAATCCACCGCTTGGTGTGCCGGAAGCACTATATTACCAAAATTAGTATGGTGAACGCTGTCCGGCAGCGTTTGGGTTTCTAAGGCAATCCCTTGATAAGGATGTCCGGCTCCGTTTGTTAGGGGCATATCCGCGGTGAACGAATTAGCAGTGAAAACTACCAGACCATTTCGTGCAGAATAAATTTCAACTTGACGATTAGCCGCTGGTGCACGGAGTGCTGCTGCGGGAGCAGGTACCTCATTGTCGACTACGTAGACATCGTCCAACCCCTTTTCAGTAGTAGCTTGTAAGTCGTTGATACAGCTAGCTAAGGGTTTAAACTGGCTGAAGTCAAACGGAGTACCAGCCGTTGCCTTGAATTCTCCCGTAGGTAATTTTTGCTGATCAACCGATAACCGTTCGTGGCTATTTAACTGGAGCTCATGATCTAAAATATCGGCGTTTCCCGTCAAATTAAAATAAACGTGGTTAGTAGGGTTGAATAACACGGGCTGGTCGAATGCCTGACCGTGATACTGGATAATTACCTGATTGAGATTATTCAACGTGTAGGTGATCGCCACCTTTAAGTCACCAGGATAACCGTCACTTTCAGCTTTAATAGAATTTTCAAACGTTACGCTTGCGGAATCAGTTTTGGTCTGGGTATAGAAGCTCCAGTTATAACTATGAAAACCACGAGGTCCACCATGTAAAGTGTTTGCTCCCTCGTTTTGCGGTAGTTGAATTAGCTGTTCACCTTGCGTAAAGCTCCCTTTACTAATCCGTCCGCCTGTCCGACCAATACTCATCCCTAAGTAAAATGGGTTTTGATAATAGTCAGCAGTATGGGCAAAATTTAAGATTAAATTGTCGTTACCGCAAGTAGCTGAGCTAGGAACTAAGAATTCGTGCCACGATGCGCCTTGCGATAATAGTGAGATTTGGACTTGACGGTCGTTAGCTAGCGTAATCTTTTTTACCGACTTGCCTTGGTATTCGTCAAAATCATCAATATTTACTTTCATGATTTTGCTCCTAACCTTCAACCCGTTTGTCGTTCTTCCGTAATTCTGCTTCAATATCTTCTAGCGAGCGATTACGGGTTTCAAATACTTTAGCGTAAACAAACCACATTGCTAAGAAACAGAGGGCGGCATAACCAATAAAGAGGCTGCCTTTTCCAAACATGTTTAGCAATGATGGGAAGGTTAACGAAACGACCGCATTCGCAGTCCAGTTAACAAAACTACCAAATGAATTTCCTAATCCCCGAATATTTAGCGGGAAGATTTCACCGATCATTACCCACATTACAGGTCCCCAAGTTGCAGAGAAGACCGCAATATAAACGGTCATGGCGACTACGGCAATTACCGCTGCAGTAAACGAGCTGTGAGAATATTTAAGTCCGTAACTCATCACTAGCAACGAAATCCCCATAAAGAAACCACCCCAGAAAAGCATCTTCCGACGATCAATTTTATCCATAATTGCCACTGCCACGGCGGTAACGATTACGTTAAAGATTCCAATTCCAATATGCGCAATTAAAGCAGCATTAACCCCAAATCCAGCGTCAGTGAAAATGGTTGGTGCGTAGTAAAGTACAGTATTGCATCCCATTACCTGTTGGAAAATGGTTAAGCCAATCGCAATGATTAACGCTGGTCGAACGAAGTGACTAAATAATTCTTTTAATCCGCCATTTTCAAGTTTAGCTTGTTCTTGAATTTGGACGAGTTCTTTATCAACTAGCGTTTGATTATGGTTATTCATTTGACCCAAAACATGCTTAGCTTCTTCAGTATCACCCGTTTTAACTAAGAAACGGGGACTTTCTGGTAAAACTAATCCTCCAAGGAAGAGCAATGCGGAAGGGATGGCGGCAAAACCAAGCATCCAGCGCCAACCAGTGTACATCCCAGAGAATGTGTAGTTGGTAATGTAGGCGATCAAAATTCCGGTCATTACCATTAATTGGAAGAGGCTGGAGACGGTTCCCCGTTTTTCTGCTGGCGCTAATTCCGCTAAATAGGTTGGAATTAATGCGGAAGCTGCCCCAACGGCCATCCCTAAAATGATTCGCGATAAAATTAACGTCCAGAACCCAGCAGCAAAAGCTGAGCCGATTGAACCTAAGAAGAAAATAATTGCAGACAGTAGTAGTAACTTCTTACGACCAAAGCGGTCTGAAGATGGTCCAATAATTACCGAACCTAACATGGCGCCTAGGAGAACGGCACTAACGACCCAGCCTTGTTGCCAGGCGTCCAAGTGCATTTGTTTTTCAATGAATAGTATGGCGCCGGAGATTACCCCGGTATCATAACCAAACAGTAAACCACCTAAAGCACCGAAGAAATATATGAAACTTGCGGATACTTTTTTCATTAGTTATTCCTCATTCCTAAATATATTGGCAGTTAGTTGTCTGAGAAAACTAATGTAAATCGTAAACACATTAATTAAAACATATATTCTAAAAAATGCAAGCGGTTCCAAAAAAATAATTTTCGAATAATTTAGATTTTCATCTGTAGGTGGTAGTGCTCAAGCCCCAACAGATGGTGAGTTAGCAACGATGCACCGCCATATAATGGAGCATCTTCAATCATCTGCGAAAGCTGTAATTTAGTTGGCGAATTAGCCCCAGCGAGCTCTTCATATTCCCTAATTATTTTAGTCATTAATTGTGGGATTTCGCCGATAATTCGCGACTGTAAACTAACTAGTTCGGGGCTGAAGATTTGACTAACGTTGAAAAGCAGGTAGACCACGGCTTCGGTGAACTCGTTCATGATTTTAATGGCTACCTGATCATCGGCCCGATAGTATTCAAGGAACTGCTGACGATCAACGTAGGGGGTTCGTTTTAATTGCCCAAATTTTTTAATGATTGCATCTTCACTATATAATTTTTCGATTTTCATTGTTGGACTAGAAGCAAAGCCAGGGAAAAATAGGGAACGACCAATTTCACCTGCTCGCCCTAATTGGCCGTGATAAAGGCGGTCGTTAATAATAATTCCAGCACCGATCCCATTGTGGACATCTAGTGCAATTAGGTTTTTAAACTTGTGATCAGTCATGTAGTCTCGGGTGGCGATGGCCGCTAGATTAGCTTCATTTTCGATAAAAACCGGAACGTGGAATTCTGCAAGGGTCTGTGCTAGGTCCACATTTTGCATGTCGATAAAGGGCGAATCAATGATTTGGTTATGGTCAACAATGCCGTTAATGGCAACTGAAATCCCCATTAATTGGTGTTCAGCAGTTGGAATTGAAATTGAACGAATCCGCTCCTTCATGATTTCGACAATTTCATAAATATCTTTATCGATTACCGGGATGGAATAAAAAGAAATCTTCTCCCCGGTCAACCAGTTGGTCATCATCCGTAAATGATGGTGTCCGAGTTCGAAACTCACGGTGTAACCATAGTGACGATTAAATTTAATTAGAATTGGGCGTCGTCCCCCGCTTCTAGAACTATCGCCGTGTCCAATTTCTCGCACATAACCCATCCGGTTCAGGGTCGCGTATAGGGACGAAATGGTCGATTTATTTAGCCTTAAATTATTTGCAATTTCAATGCGTGAAGTTTTCGGGTGATTAAAAAGAAATTGAAGCATTAATTTAAGATTTAAATCACGCATCGCATCTTGGTTAATTGATTTAGCCATATGTTGTATATCTCCTGTTTTTAAAAATTGTAGCACCGGGTTCGGTTTCCTACCCCAAAAACACCTCAAGAGGCGCTCAAAAGCCCTTAGAAGGCTGAATAAGCCGAAATAAGCGATGATACAACTAGTATCTTATCAGAAAAGTAAAAAAGGCAATTGGTTAAAAAATACTTGCAATTTAAAAAGAAAGGGTTTACATTGATTGTGCAGGTTAGTTGTTTGAGAAAACCAACTGGATTTTATGAAAGAAGGATGTACAAATGTCATTATTTGATCGCAAAAAAATGGAATATGTGGGTAACCAAGCAGGTTTAAAAGCAGGAAATGGATTTCACTACTATAATCCTGACGAAGTAATTCATGGAAAGAAAATGAGCGAGTGGTTGAAGTTCTCCGTAGCATATTGGCACACAATGGATCAACGTTTAGTTGACCCATTTGGAGATGGAACGGCTCAACGCCCATGGGACAACATTAAAGATCCAATGGAACAGGCTTTGGCCAAGGTAGATTACATGTTTGACTTCTTAGATAAGATGAACATCGAATACTTTGCGTTTCATGATCGGGACTTGGCTCCGGAAGGTGAAACCCTTCGGGAAACTAACGCCAACTTGGACAAGGTAGTGGATAAGATTGTTGAAAAAATGCAAGAAACGGGTAAGAAAGTTCTTTGGAATACTTCTAGCTTATTTACCAACCCGCGTTTCGTTGCTGGTGGCGCAACCGCACCATTTGCTGACATTTTGGCATATTCCGCAGCCCAAATTAAACACTCTTTGGAAATCGCTAAACGTGTGAACTCACGTAACTACGTTTTCTGGGGCGGTCGTGAAGGTTACGAATCACTATTAAATACTGATATGAAGTTGGAACAAGATCACATTGCGAAGTTCTTCCGGATGGCTAAAGATTACGCTAACGAAATCGGCTACACCGGCCAGTTCTTATTGGAACCTAAACCAAAGGAACCAACTTCACACCAATACGATACGGATGCCGCAACCACGATTGCCTTCTTGAAGACGTATGGTTTAGATAAAGACTTTAAGCTAAACCTTGAAGGTAACCACGCTTATCTAGCAGGTCATACTTATGAACATGAAGTTCGAGTAGCTCGTGACGCAGGATTGTTAGGTTCCTTAGATGCCAACATGGGTGATAAATTGATTGGCTGGGATATTGATGAATTCCCTAACGATGTAATGGAAGCTACCTTAGTTATGTATGAAATGCTTAAAAACGGCGGTTTGCCAACTGGTGGCTTGAACTTCGACGCTAAGCCAAGACGGCAATCATTTACTATGGAAGATTTATTCTTGGCACACACTGCTGGAATGGACACCTATGCCGCAGGTTTGCGGGTAGCTGCTAAGTTACTTGAAGACCACGTTTTAGATTCCGTTATCGAAGACCGTTATAGTTCGTTCAAGTCCGGGATTGGAGCAGACTTTGAAAATGGCAAAGTCGACTTTACTGATTTTGAGAACTATATCATTGACAAACCACAATCAGAATTAATTGCCGCAACCAAGTCCGGCCATCTGGAACAGTTGAAAGCAACCATCAATAACTACATGTTCACTGTGCTAGGAAAATAAACATTAATTAAACACTAAGAGGGTGGCGTGGGCCGCCCTTTTATTATCAGGAGAGGTGGATATCATGCAAGTAGTTTTAGGGGTTGATTTAGGAACCAGTGCGGTTAAGGTTTCGGCAGTTGACCAAGCGGGCAAAATTGTCGCCCAACAAAGTAAGGAATATCCCTTAAGCCAGCCTGAGCCGGGATTTAGTGAACAAAATCCGGAAGACTGGGTAATGGGGACGACCGTGGCAATTAAACGGTTAATTGATGTAGACAAAATTAAGCCAACGGATATTAAGGGGATTAGTTATTCAGGACAGATGCACGGATTGGTCCTCCTAGATGATCATCATCAGGTTTTACGTCCGGCGATTTTATGGAACGATACGCGGACTACTCAACAATGCAAAGAAATTTTGAATGTAATGGGAAAAGACTTTATTGATATCACCCGTAACGTGCCGCTCGAAGGATTTACTTTGCCGAAATTATTGTGGGTCAAAGAACACGAACCCCAGATTTTTGAGGAAGTAGCTACGTTCCTGCTACCCAAAGACTATGTTCGTTATCGCATGACTGGCAAAATTGCGATGGAATATTCTGACGCAGCTGGCACGGTAATGTTGGACGAAGAAAAACGGAAATGGAGCTCCCAAATTGCGGAAGCGTTCCAACTACCGATGGAAATTTTCCCTCCATTAATTGAATCGATCGGGTTTGCAGGAAAAATTAGCGAAACCTACGCATCGTTTTCAGAATTAAGTACGGACACTCAGGTTTTTGGTGGAGCAGCTGATAATGCGGCTGGCGCGATTGGTGCGGGAATCCTTAATACCAACCAAGTGCTATCCTCAATCGGAACATCTGGGGTAGTTTTAAAGTACGAAGATAACGCGAAAGTTGATTACCAAGGGGCGTTGCATTTCTTTAACCACGCAATTCCTAATAAATATTACACCATGGGGGTTACCTTGGCAGCCGGATATAGTCTGAGCTGGTTTAAGAAACGGTTTAGCAACGACAATAGTTTTACTGATTTTGTTAATGCGGCTAAAAAATCCACCGTGGGTGCGAACGGCTTACTATTTACGCCGTACATCGTTGGGGAACGGACCCCGTACCCGGACGGCGACATCCGGGGAAGTTTTATCGGGATCGACGGCACCCATCGCAAAGAGGACTTCACGAGAGCAGTATTAGAAGGAATTGTTTTCTCCTTCAGGGACATCATGCGGATCTTTGCGGAGAAGGGCAGTAATTTTGATACGGTTGTCTCCATCGGCGGGGGTGCTAAAAGTGCCCTATGGCTACAAATTCAGGCAGATATCTTTAATAAAAAGGTGGTTACCTTGAAAAATGAACAAGGTCCCGGGCTTGGTGCAGCAATGATCGCTGCTGTAGGTGTGGGATGGTTTGATTCCTTAAATGAATGTGCCGAAAAATTTGTTGCGTACGACCAGACGTACTTACCTAACGTCCAAAACGTTAAAAAGTACGATGAACTGTATAACCTGTATAAAAAAGTTTACGGACAAACGGCAGAAATTAGTCACGGATTAATGAATTACCGGCGTGAAATGTTGTAAGTAGACCAAATAACCACGAATAAGGAGCGGAGAAAGGGGCGTTTTACCCAAATTTCCGCTCTTTTTTAAAATAATTTTTACCAGACGGGAGTGAAAATAATGGAGAAATTTATCCCAATTCCAGTTGTTGACGCAAGTTTATACGTTTTTGGCGGGCACATGCGGACGGTTCCCGGAGGATGGTCATTTTTTGAACAAAAACATCAGGCGTTTGAGTTGATGTGTGTGATCGATGGGTATCAAACTACCGAAATTAATCAATCCGTTTCGTATAGCTACGGTCCAGGAGACGTCATTATTATTGCACCGGGAACGTTGCATAAAAATTGGAATGCCAATCAATTTAACGATTTAACTTACATTACCTTTCATTTTAGTTTTGAAAATATTCGGTTAGAGTCAGAAATTATTCGTAATTTGGCCAATACGGTGATTTATGCTAAGTCAAAATTGGCACAGGAGTCGCTCAAAACGGCCAAAGAAATCGTTCGATATAGCGAACTAGGAAAACAGGGAGAATTAGGCAAAGATGAAGTCAACATCAAGATTCAGCTGATTATGCTGAATTACCTCTATGATTTGAGCAAATTTATCGAAAGCCACCCGGGTCATTGCAGTAACCGGTTCTCCGAACGGGAAGCAGAGGTTGCTCGTCAGATTGCAATTTTAATTGAAAATAACATCGGCAATCCGGAGAGATTTAATACCTTCCAAGATATTTGCAATGAAATCAAAATTAGTGATGGTTATGGTTACCGAACGTTCAAGAAGGTTTACGGGATGACGCCGCTTCATTACGTAGAAAAGCAGCGTTATCGGAAGGCTAAACTTTTACTCAGTTACCTAGATTATTCGGTTGAAGATGTTGCTGAAATGGTAGGAGTGACAAATTCATCAATGTTTAGCAAAAGCTTTAAAAAATGGAGTGGACAAACTCCACGGGAATACCGCAAGCAATTAGGAAAGAAGCGGATAGTGCGTTCCCTTAAAGATTCGGGTTATTTTGAATAGTCAGATTTTGACAAAAAGTGGGTACAAAGCCTTCTATTATAGCGATTTGTAAGCGAATACAATGATGCTGTAAAACAATTTAGCTTTTAGGAGGCTGATAAGATGGCGAGTAATAACGACGTGGCGAAAGATGAATTCGCTAAATTATCTTGGAAGGAGCGGGTGAGTTACGGTGCCGGCGACCTAGCCCAAAACCTGATTTTCGGGACGGTGGGCTCGATGCTGTTATTTTACCTGACAACGGTATTTGGCATTTCAGCAACGGTGGGAGCAACCATCTTCCTGATTGTCCGGTGGGTAAACGTTTTTTGGGATCCCTGGGTGGGAGCGGTAGTTGACCGTAGCCATTTTAAAAAAGGCAAGTACCGGCCGTTTATCCTATATTTTGGGATTCCACTGACGATTTGTGCAGCGTTACTATTTTTCCCAATTGAAGCAGTGCGGGGAAATGTAATTTATGCGTTTGTATCGTACTTGGCAACGGCTTTAATCTATTCGTTTGTTAACATCCCGTACGGTGCGTTAAATGCATCGTTAACTCGGGATAACGATGAGGTTTCTGCCTTGACTACGGTTCGGATGACCGAAGCCAACATTGGTAATTTAATGGTTTACACGTTCTTACCGTTATTTATCCAACTGGCTTCGCCAGACAAGCAATTTAAAGATATCGGATTATTTGGAATTAAATTGAATTTGGGAGATTACACTTCACCACATGCGGGCGGCGCGTACTTTTCCGTAATGGCAATTTACATGATTATTGGGTTTGCGTTGCTATTATGCACTTATTTTGGGGTTAAAGAACGGGTTTTGCCAACCCAGGAAGAAACCGATGCCGTTAAATATTCCGACTTGTTTGCTGAAATTAAACGTAACAAGCCGCTGCAAGTATTGGGAATGTTCTTTTTAATTGGTTTTACGTTTATGTTTTTTGGAAATACGGTTTGGCCTTTCTATATGCAATATAACGTTGGACACCCAGAATGGATGGCTTCAATTAACTTGATTGGTTCAATTCCGGGAATTTTCCTCGTATTCTTGTGGCCAATTGTCCGGCGTAAAATCGGTAAAAAACAGTTTTTCTACATCTTCTTAGCACTGTTTATTGTCGGTCAAATTATTTTATGGGTTTGGCAAATGCCGCAATTTAGGAACGCTACTGCGTTAGGTTACCTTGGACGCTTCTTACAACAATGGGGGATTACTTCCGCAACTGGTTACATGTGGTCGTTAGTACCAGAAGTAGTTTCTTATGGCGAGTACCAATCTAAAAAGCGAGTTGCGGGAATTATTAACGCCATTATGGGTCTTTTCTTCAAGATTGGGTTAGCCTTAGGTGGAATTATTCCGGGCTACATCAACGCGTTCTTCCACTTTGATGGTACTAAGGCAGTCCAAAATTCCTCTTCACTAATGGGGATCCAATGGTCAATGATCTGGATTCCGATTGGATTGGCAGTAGTAGCAATGTGGATTATGAGTAGGTATCCGTTAAGTGATCTTGACGTAAAGCAAATCAATTTAGAAATTGACCAACGTAAGACGCAAGGTGAATTATAAATCGTTTAATAGAAAGGATAATTAAAATGAAAATAGTTAATCCAGTATTACCAGGTTTTAATGCCGACCCTAGCATGATTAGGGTTGGTGACACTTATTATATTGCAAACTCCACGTTCGAATGGTTTCCTGGCGTGCGACTTCATGAGTCAAAAGATATGGTGCATTGGCAACTATTGCCATCACCATTATCCACGACGACCCTTTTAGATATGAAAGGGAACCCTGCTTCTGGGGGGATTTGGGCACCTGATTTGTCGTATGCCGATGGTAAATTCTGGCTGGTTTACACCGACGTGAAGGTAACCGAAGGTGCATTTAAAGACATGACCAATTATCTAACAACGGCAACGGATATTCGAGGACCGTGGAGCGATCCGATTAAATTAAACGGGGTGGGCTTCGATGCTTCACTGTTCCATGATCAAAATGGACGTAAATATTTGGTTCAGCAAACTTGGGATCATCGAGAATATCACCACCCGTTTGACGGAATCACGCTGACGGAATTTGACGTAACAACCATGAAATTAAAGCCCGAGACCGCGCGAACCATTTATCGCGGTACGGAAGTTAAGCTAGTTGAAGGTCCACATTTATACCAAAAAGACGACTACTATTATCTATTTGCAGCTGAAGGGGGTACGGTATTTACTCACCAGGAGGTAGTCGCCCGTTCTAAAACCTTAGACGCAAACTCTTTTGAAACTGAGCCAGACGGACCTTTCATCACTAATTTTGACACGCCCGATATGGAAATACAAAAGCAGGGTCACGGAGCACTAGTTAACACGCCTAGTGGAGAATGGTACTACGCATCGTTATGTGCGCGACCATGGAACCACGCGAACGAATCCCGCCACGATCCCCGGGGATGGAGTACTTTAGGCCGAGAGACCGCCATTCAAAAAGTAGAATGGGATGATCAAGGATGGCCAAGAATTGTGGGTGGCCATGGCGGTCAGGTTGAAGTAGAAGCCCCTAAGGACGCGATTTTGTCCGCGGGTTCGGCTGACCATTCCCGCCACGACGAGTTTGACCAGCCAGCATTGGATTTAGATTGGAATACGCTCCGAGTACCGTTCACGGCTAAAATGGGCCATACCGGGAAGGGTTATCTAGAGCTGGTTGGTCGTGGATCATTAGCAAGTAATTTTGACGTTTCGATGATTGCCCAACGCTGGCAGGCGTTCAATTTTACTGCAGAAACTAAGGTTAAATTTGATCCGTTTAGTTACCAGCAGATGGCCGGGCTAACTAACTTTTATAATGATAAACACTGGTCATGGGTCTTCATTACGCGCGATGAAAATCGTGGAAAAGTTATCGAAGTGGCCGAAAATAATCGTGGAAACTACACTTCTTATTTGAAGGACCACGCCATTAAGGTTCCTGACGATGTTGATGAAGTTTGGCTGAGAACGCAAGTGGAAAAACAAGCTTACTATTATGAGTACTCTTTTGATGGTCAGGAATGGCAGCGGATTCCGGTTGAGTTAGATGCGGCCGTGTTGTCAGATGACTATGTTTTACAAACTTACGGCGGATTCTTTACCGGGGCATTCGTTGGCCTAGCTGCCGTGGATTATTCAGGTTATGAAGTACCGGCACAATTTGGGTATTTTGATTATCAAGAAAAATAACGTTTAAGTTCAAGAAGCGGAAACGGTTTATCTGCAGTTTTCGCTTCTTTGTGTTTTGGGGACTGATAAACCGTTATCATACCCGACAAATACACAACCAAAACAAACCAATTTTATATATTAACAAATCGCCCAACCAGTGTTATAACAGAGTCGTGGGGTGCAATAATAAAATGAACGGCATGGTTAGGTTTTAACCATGGTCACCCAGTTTATTGGAGGCTTTTATTATGGCAGAAACATTGAAGACACAACTTTTGGATAAACAAATGAAGGAAGTATTTGATTGGAGTGACGATTCAACTCCAGTACGTGATGCAATGTGGAACCACGTTATGGATTCGAACGGTCACAACACGGTTAAGACAATTGCGGAAGCCAAGAAGTGGGAAAGCATGAGCGATGCTGACCTAAAGAAGACCGCCGAAGATATGTTAAAGTAAAGCACCTAAGCACCACTGTCTCGGACAGATAAAAATACCCTTGAAGCAGCGATATCTCGTAGCTTCAGGGGTATTTTTTTACATGCAAAAGTTGCGTGCTGAAAATAATACTTTGACAAGTTAATTTTTAATAATATTAACTTGCAAAATATCTAATAAAAATCGTATACTTAAGAACGATAATTTAGTCGTCGATATCGGGGAAACGGTGCGATTTAGCGCCACTAAACTGATAACGCAATGGGTTATTACAAAGATTAGTTTTTATTGGAAGATTAAGTTTTGATTTTGGCAATGTGGAATGTTAGAAATGAGCCTTCGCATTTAGTGTGGGTAGGGAAGATTATGTATAATTTTCTTGCGCTAAATGAAGGATACCGGTTATTTCGTTGTTAACGTCTACGTGGACGCCTTGATTAAAATAGCAAAAGAATAGGAGATATTAAAATGCCTTTTAGTATGGTTGTAAGTCCAATTGGACAATGGTTTGCGCGTTTTTTTTAGTTTTAATACGTTGATTATTGCTGCAATTACGATTGGTGTTTTATGCATTTTAACGTTGGTTTCATACGGGATTGACCGCTTTTTTGGCAGGTACGAAACCAACACGGCAATTTATGAAGAGATTAGTTGGTTTGTCAGTCTAGCAATTGCCATGCTTTTTATGCAGGCGACTTTTATGGCCCTACATGCGGATATTGACAATAGCCAACTGGGTTGGCAGTACTCTAATGCGCAGTTCATCATCTTGTTTTACTGCCTATACATTGTGCATCGCAAAACGGTGCTTTTGTTTAACATGGGTTTGCCAATTTATATTTATGGTTTGGCAATTATTCGGCACCAGACGCAGTTTAATATTTTAAATTTGTTGGCGATGCTGCTTTTAATCGCAATAATTTGGGTGGTTTATCGGAATAGTGAATGGCTAATTGATAGCGCCTGGTATTATGCGACCCAGTTCTTATTTGGGGTTGCCTGGTGGTCAATCTTGAAGGGAATTCGTACCATGACGGTTAGTCAAGTACTCTTGCTAACGTTCGAATTTATGCTGATGATGACGATTGTCCATTTCGGAAATATCGAAATTCGGGCAATGATTAAGCGGTATATGAAATTGGAAAAGGATAACGGCTACGATTTCTTAACCGGGGTACGTAACCGGCGGACCTTTAACGAGGTGTCCAATGAGGTATTTGAAGTTTACTCTAACAATGATTTACCGGTAGCGATGGCGATGTTTGACATCGACCACTTTAAACTTTTTAACGATCAATATGGCCATCAAGTGGGCGATAGTGTTTTAAAATACGTTGCTCAGCTATTCTCGGATGAATTGTTCGAACGTAAAACCAATGCGCAGCTTTTCCGAGTTGGTGGGGAAGAGTTCACAATTATTTTCCGAAACCGGACGTCTGCCGAAGCTGCACCGATTGTGAAGGCGATTCGTGATATTCTAGTTGAGAAGACTTTTGAAGTTAAAGACGGCCTTGACGTCCGGATTACAGTATCGATTGGGGTTACTGACCTTAAGAAGAGTGATCAAAGCGCCAAAGACTTTTATAAACGAGTTGACAAATATTTATATCAAGCTAAAAATAATTCTAGGAATAGTATGTCTGTAGAGGGGGATGTTTCGTCATTAAGTTAGAGAAGGACAAGTTGGATGAATTAGAAGCCGCAGTGGATAAGTTATGTTTTTACGAACAACCAATCTTTGCGGTGAATAACGAGGATACCAAGGGAAAGCTCCAAGAGTATGAATTATTGTTACGTGAAGCTGGGGAAGATAATAAGTTTCCAGCGGCCCTCTTTAAAGAATACATTCGTAATAACGAGAGTAATCGGATTTTCTGCAATTGGATGGCCAATGAATTAAAAGAGTTGGTAAAAAATAAGCCAGACCAATATTTTAGTTTTAACATTGACCCGCAACAATTATTATACCCAAGCACTATCGAGGCTTTGAAGGCTTTAATTCCATACCAAAAGACCTTGATGGTGGAAATCACGGAAGCAATCCCAAGTAAACGGTATTTCGACCAATATTACAATAACTCAATGATTGAACCAATTAAGCAGGTTCACGAGCTAGGTTTCCGCATCGCAATTGACGATGTTTCTAGCGGAATGAATAGTTTTAATATTGTTCGTGAGTATGGTGAATATATCGACCGGATCAAGTTGTCATTGTTGCAATTACGCAACGTAAGTAAAGACCTAGTACAAGAAACGGTGATGTTGTGGCGCTCAATGGCAATTGATAACCAGATTGACTTGATTATTGAGGGAATCGATAACCTCTCGGTAAGTGACTGGTTAGTAGACAATAGTATTAAGCTACAGCAGGGATACTATTGGGGAAGGCCGCGGGCGATTGAAAAGAATTAGAGCACGGAGCAACCCGGGTAAGACTCGAGGATTAACGATGTTACGGCGCTAGTCGCGTTTTAGGCGATTAGCGCCGTAATGTTGTTAACCGGAAAAAATTGGTGGCTGGAACACGTTTTGACTAGGCAGCAGAAAACTAACATACATGTAATAAAAAATAGCGCCTAGAATTTCTAAGTGTAAAGTGAACCCCCGATATTGGTCTAAATCCAATATCGGGGGTTCACTTCAGTGTGCTAATTTTGTTTTATTTATGCGATGACGCATCATTCTTTAACAAAAATAAGTAAATTACAATTTTAGTTATGTTAATGATTGACCAATAGCATAAACATATAAAGGCAATTACTCCAATGATAAGATTTGAATTGACCAATTGATAAATGGAGATAAATATCCAAAACATGCAAAAAGAAAACCATTCGATAAAGACTAGTGTTTTATGGTCAGAAAGGTGGTTAAGATGATTTTCATGTACACTATCTACTTGATCAGTAGAGTTGTCTTCGAAACTTAAGATGGCCAAAACCAGAAAAATGGCGGCAGTTATCCCATCTTTTATGACGGGCGACGCAACTAGTAAATCTTGGATAGTAAAAAAAGAAAAGATAATAACCAATAAACTAAGAGCTATAGTAGTTAATTTGTTCATCATGTTTCTCCTAACGATATATTGTTATAAAAAAATAGGAATTTCCGGTTTTTCCGAAAGTTCCTATTTTGATTTTCGATTAGTATTGAATATTAAAGATTCTTATCCATATTAAACGTCAATTTCGAAAGCGTTAATCCAGTAGCAAGCAGATCGTTAAAATGTTTCATTGTGCGCTCTTTCATCGCAGCTACGGTTTGATGGTTGGCTTCGGTTAAGAACTTGGTTAATTCTTCACCAGACAATTCAGCGGCTTGACGATCAATTTCAGCAACCCGGCCACGCAAGAATTCTTTAGAAGCAGTTACGTAGTCCACGTTCTTTTGGATGAATTGGCTATAGTGGCCTTCCACAACGGAACCAACCGCGCGGTACATCCAGTAAGCGTCGTCCAAATTCATGGTTTGCTTAGTAGCGCTGTAGCTAGGATCAGTATCCGTAGCGTTGTTAAAGAACGGCACGTATGGGCTAAATGCTGGGACACCGAAGTTAAGCCAGAAAATTGCGGAACGATCTTCAGGCACGTCGTTACGAATTTGCAAAACGTGCGAATTTTGGGTCCGGTTCATTGAAATTGGCCGGAACTTCAAGCGATCCTTGTCATCACCATGACCAAACGGATCGTATTTAGTTTCGTTGTAGTGCGAACTCAAAATGTTGCCCACGTCTTCAACCGTAATTTTACGACTTGCTTGACGAATGAACGGTAATTCTGAAGATTGTGGGTCCTGTTCGATTTCTGGGTTAAGGTAAAGTTGTCCATACCAAACTCGAGGAGTATTGTAATGCCGGTCTTTTTCGGTGTCGGTACCGAAGATGTGACGGAAGTTCCAACCTTCATGGTCAGGATTCAAATGGTATTTTTCAACGAATTCTTGAATGCCTTCCGACCACATAAAGTTGTCAGGGTCGTTGAAATCAACTTGTTGAATTGCCACTTGGTTAGCAGCTACGGCGTAAGAATCGTCAGGAATTCGTTGAGCAACCCAGTGATGCCCCGTGACGATTTCCATGTACCATACGTCATCCTTGTCACTAAAGATGACGCCGTTACCTTCAGGAGAACCATACTTAGCAATTAACTTACCTAAATATTCTACGCCCATCCGCGCGGAATCAATGTAAGGAAGTACCATGGTTGGCATAGTGTCTTCAGCAAGCCCATTAGGAACGAGCGGGTCGTACGCCAAGGTCTTAGGGTTTCCGTAGACACTTTCGGTGGCACTCATGGCAACGTTCTTTTCGTTAAAACCACTTTCGTCATAGATTCCATCCCGATCAGGATCGATGTTAGGAACGGCGCTATGACGGTAGCCATTAGCAGGTAATTTAGCTGTAAACCCGTTTTGTGAGGAGACGATGGTTTCGTCTACGCCACTTTCAGCGGGATGCATGTAAAAACGGTGCGGTGCGAGTGGCAAGAAAGTGTCGTCGTTACGAGCGACCATGGTCGAACCATCGATTGAGGCTTTCTTACCAACTAAAACGGTTGTGCAGGCTTTTTCAGTCAAATTCAGGACTCCTTTATATTAATTATCTTTTATTCTAACGCAAATCTAATAATTTTAGGCCTTTTATAATAATTTTTTTAAAATTCGCCGATATAATGGGGACGGAGGTGGCAACGGTGCAGGTCAAAACAATTTATCAAACGATGTACGCTCGAATGGGGAAGCAACCTTGGCTAGAAGAATGGCAGGAAACACCCTGGGAAGTCGTGTACGGAGGGATTTTAGTACAAAATACTAGTTGGCGAAACGTGGTCCCTAGTTTAAACAACTTGAAATTAAATTTTAACTTCAATCCGAAGTTAATTTTAGAATTAAGTGACGAAGAATTGCAGCAAAATGTCCGTCCGAGTGGGTTTTATACGCGAAAGGCGGCTACCATTAAAAATATTTTACAATGGGCGAAGGGCTACGATTTTTCGGTTTCACGGATTCAGAATTTAACTTCAAGCCAACTTCGAGTGGAGTTGCTTGCATTACACGGGATTGGCCCAGAAACGGCGGATTACGTGATGATGTATGCATTTGAGCACACGGGATTTATCGCCGATAAATACAGTAGAAGACTTTTTGAAAGAATGGGCTGCCCGTTACCTAAAGGATATGAAGCAGCGAAAAAAATGGTGGAAGCAGAATTAGATTTAACACCGGAACAGTGGAAAAATTTTCATGCGATGATTGTGAATGATGGAAAAGAGAGTCGAAGAACCCGAATAGTTTCCGAAAATCTTAAGGAAAAATAATATATTGCTATAAAAGTAAGGACGGACGTATTTAAATAAACCTGGCGATTTTTCAAAATTGTGATAGGCTGTTAGTTGCTTTTTGTTAACTCAAAAATCAGTTACTATACAAATTCGATAAAATGTATGAAGACATTTTGTTGCAAGGAGGAGATAATGAATACGTTCACGACCCGTTGGTCAAGTGGTTAAGACACCGCCCTTTCACGGCGGTAACATGGGTTCGAATCCCGTACGGGTCATATTAGTGGGTTATAGCCAAGTGGTAAGGCAACGGGTTTTGATCCCGTGATGCACTGGTTCGAATCCAGTTAACCCAATAAAGTTCAAGATTGAAATGCCTCTAATTTTTATCAGTTTAGTGGTGATTCTAATCTTGGACTTTTTTGTGCTTTTTTTTATGTTGGAGATGATTAGAAATTCAACAATTAGTTTTTAACCATATGTTAAGTAGAAATTTTGCTCGAAATGTATTAGTAGTATACTGAAGATACGTTTGAAAACGTTATCAATGTGGCGCATTAATAGTGTTAAATTTTTTTAGAGAAATGAGTGAAAATGATGGAATCGCAGGGAAGAAAGAAAATGTTTCAAGCACTGAAAAAACTAGTTTCAAACGAACCTTTCGACGATGTTACAGTTAAAGATATCGTGAAGTGTGCTGGGCTTAACAGACAAACTTTCTATTATCATTTTCAAGACAAGTATGACTGCCTCCAGTATTGCTTAGACAAAATTGCACTTGAAAATAATCAAAGTATTGATTATACGAAGTGGCAAGAATGTTACTTAAGAATTTTTAGATACCTTGATTTAAACAGAAATTTTATCCAGAATATTGTAGATTCTTCAGCTTATTCTTTATTTGCCGACTTCGTACTAGAATCAATAGATTTGATGCTTCGAAGCGTAATTATATCGTTCAAGGGTAGAGACGCCCGGGCTTGTGCAAACTTTGACGGACAGCCATGGAAACTTTTTGAGTATGGTCTTCAGGGAATTGTTATCAACTGGTTTAGAGATGGACTACGTGAAAATCCTGAATTGCTAGTTAATGATCTGTTAAATATTGATTTGAATCATTTAAAGATGTTGCTTGGGATTGAAAATTTAAACGAAGAAGTGAGTGTTAGACATGAATAGTATTTAATTTGTATTTTAAGTTTTAAGGAATAGGTTAGATTCATACATATTTATTGGCGAGATGTGCTTTTAATTATTATGTGGAGTGTTCCTGAGATTTTTACACATTAAGATTTAGCAATTATTCATTACCTGTGCCCGAAATTCAACCGGACATAGGTTTTTTATTTGTCTGAAATTTTGTCGTTATTATATTGATTGATATGGTATAAATATGTTCTTTTCCAATACATTTTATTAATAATAAACGTAGTTTTTACAGATCAGCAACTGACTCTCAATAAAAAATAAGCTGTTTTTTCGTTATTTCTTAGCGAAGTGCACAAAAACTATACATAAACAACTTTGTGTATATTTAAATAAGTTCTATCGATTTGTACTATGTACTTGTAACTAGTTGCTAGATAATAAATTTAATATGATTGTTTGTCACACTTTATGAAAGCGCTGACGAATGGTTAGAAGGAGATTTGCTGTTATGGATACAAATGAAGTTGAATCCAATGCTGCAAATGTTAAGAGTGCAAATCGGTTAACAGGATTCCAGTTGTTTTCAATGACAACTTCGATGGTTATGACTGTTTATGGATTTGCAGCATTTGCAAAGCAAGGACCGACTGCCTTCTTCTTCCTGTTCTTAGCGGGAATTTTATGGTTTATCCCGGTTACCAAAGCTTCAGGAGAAATGGCATCTATTGACGGATGGAGTAAAGGTGGAATCTTTACTTGGTCTAGAAACATGTTAGGTGAAAAAACTGGTTGGGCAGCACTATTTTACCAATGGATTCATATCACAGTTGGGATGAACACCATGATGTATTTTATTATTGGGTGTCTCTCAATCACTGTGGGAATGCCGATTATCAATAACAACCCATTTGTTAAATTTGGATTGATGATGGTTATTCTTTGGGGATTGATTCTTGTTCAACAAAAAGGTACACAAGTTACTGGAAAAATTGCCCAATGGTGCTTTAGCTTAGGTGTTATTGTTCCTGTTATGTTTTTATTGATTATCTTTATCATGTACTTAATTCAAGGCAATCGGATGCTTATTGACATTAATATGCATACTATTTTCCCTAAGGCATGGAGCGGAGATGTTCTTGTTGGGTTTGTGCCATTTATTTTAGCTTTTGCTGGTGCAGAAGGGTCAGCACCTCATGTTAAGGACCTCAATGAACCAAAAGTATATCCCAAAGTAATGTTAGCTTTGGCAATTGCAGCGATTGCTTCAGACATTATTGGTAGTATGGCAATTGCTGGCACTATACCTAATGATCAAATTCAATTAAGTACTGGGATTGTTTATGCATACGGAGCCTTGGTCGCCAAATATGGAGTTTCGGTTGTCTTTATCGAAAAACTAAGTGGTTTTCTATTAGCTGTCGGTGTCCTTGGTGAAATTAGTAGCTGGGTAGTTGGACCTAACGCCGGAATGTTCGAAGCTGCTAAGTCAGGATTTTTACCACCAAGATTTTCTAAAGCAAATAAGTATGGGATTGAAACCAACGTCATGGTACTTCAAGGAGTTATCGTTTCAATCATGGGTGCATTATTAACATTTGGTGCCGGTGGTAGTAAAGCGAACTTGTCTTTTCAGACCGCAATGAGTTTAACAGTTGCTTTATACACTTTGATGTACATGTTGCTATTTGCAAGTTATTTGGTACTACAAATTAAGCATTCATCCATCGATAGACCTTATTTAGCATCAAAAAGTAAAGTGCTACGAATCGTTTATGGCGTATTGGGACTTGTACTATCAGCCTTTGGGTTCGTAGTTACATTCTTCCCACCTAAAGATATGAGTATGGCGTCACAACATACTTACTTAACGTTGCTTATTACAGGATTTGTTGTTGTATTTTTCATTCCATTTATCCTTTACCGTTATCACAAGAAATGGTCAGAAGAACTTGGATTGCCTGCTGAAGAAGATCAAGCTAATCTTAGCGTTCCTGTTGGTAATGCAGAAGAATCGATGGAAAAAACAAAATAACTTGAATATTAACCTGGAGGAGGTAAGACAACAAAACTAATAATCTTGTTGCCAAATATATTATGGAAAAAGAGCAGATTTTAGATGAAATTGGTTTAGAACAGAACTTTTTAGGTAGTATTGAATCAGGCCAGTCATTACCGACTGATGTTATGCCTGAACATCCAATGCCAGCAAACATCGCTTCACAGCTTGTTGAACACTACCGTCTTAACGAAGCAAAAGCAAATCAAAATCTAGCAACTTTCTGTACAACACAAATGGAACCAGAGGCTGAAAAATTAATGACAAACGCATTGAATACTAATGCCATTGACAAGTCAGAATATCCAAAGACAGCAGCAATGGAAAATTATTGTGTTAGCATGTTAGCTCATCTTTGGGGAATTCCTAATAGTGAAAAGATGTACAAAGACTTTATTGGTACTTCGACTGTGGGATCTTCAGAAGGTTGTATGCTTGGTGGACTAGCGTTATTAATGAGCTGGAAGCATCGTGCAGAAAATATCGGATTCGATATTAAAGATTTGCATCATCACCAGCCAAACTTGGTGATTATGTCTGGATATCAAGTAGTTTGGGAAAAATTCTGCACTTACTGGAATGTGGAATTAAGACAAGTTCCTATCGACCAAGATCACATGTCTATGGATATGGATCGTGTGATGGATTATGTTGATGAAAACACAATAGGTATTGTTGGGATCCAAGGAATCACCTACACGGGTGCTGTAGACGATATTCAGCGTCTTGACAAGCTTGTTGATGAATATAACAAGAGCGCTGTAATGCCAGTTAAGATCCACGTTGATGGTGCCTTTGGTGCAATGTTTGCCCCATTTGTAGATGGATTTAATCCATGGGATTTTAGACTTAAGAATGTTGTTTCAATTAATGTTTCAGGTCACAAATATGGAATGGTATACCCTGGCGTTGGTTGGATTGTATGGAGACATAATACTGAAGAATACCTACCAAAGGAAATGCGTTTCGAAGTACCATATTTAGGATCAACTGTTGACTCAATTGCCATAAACTTCTCACATAGTGGTGCACATGTCGTGGGTCAATACTACAACTTTATTCGTTTTGGGTTCAAAGGTTACAAAGCAATCATGGAAAATGTTAGAAATGTATCCAAAAAGATTACAAATGAGCTTGAAAATATTGGTATTTTTGAAATTGTAAATGATGGTAGCCAATTACCAATTAATTGTTGGAAACTGGCAGACAATGCTGATGTTAACTGGAATTTATATGATTTAGAGTCAGAACTTTCTAAGTTCGGTTGGCAAGTTCCAGCATATCCACTACCAAAGAACCGTCAAGATACAACCATTAGTAGAATTGTTGTAAGACCATCAATGAGTATGACAATTACTAACGATTTCATTGATGACTTGCACATGGCAATTCATAATCTTAATGAACAACATGGTGGAGTCGTGGAAGATGAGGCGGAAGCCGAAGTTAGCAGTGCTATGACAATAAATAAGTAGATCGGGAGAAGAGTTACAAATGGATAATAAAAAAGTACGTGTTAGGTATGCTCCAAGTCCAACAGGCTTTTTGCACATCGGTAATGCACAATCAGCATTGTTTAATTATCTTTTCGCAAAGCATTTTAACGGAACGATGGTGTTAAGAATTGAAGACACCGACACAAAAAGAAATGTTAAAAATGGTGAACAAAGCCAAATTGAGAATCTTCATTGGCTTGGAATTGATTGGGATGAAGGCCCTGACAAGCCAAATCCTAAGTATGCACCTTATCATCAAACACAAAGAGAAAAGCTATATTTGCGCTTTATTGATGAACTTCTTGAAAAGGGAATTGCGTACAAGGATTACACAACTGAAGATGAATTAAAGAAGATGCGTGAAGAGCAACGTGCAAACGGTGAGCCCCCTCATTATGATGGCCGTTGGTATGGCCGGAGTAAAGAAGAACAGCTTAATGCAGAAAAGCTAGGAATCAAGCCTAGCGTTAGAATCCATTTACCTAAGGATCACATCTACAAATGGCACGATATTGTAAAAGGTGACGTCCAATTCAACTCAAATAATATGGGTGGAGATTTCATTATCCAAAAGAGTAATGGAATGCCAACATATAACTTTGCGGTTGTAATTGACGATTACCTTATGGATATTACGCATGTTCTTCGTGGGGACGATCATATTGCTAATACCCCAAAGCAAATCGCTGTCTACGAATCATTGGGGTTAACGCCTCCTGAATTTGGGCACATTACTTTAATCTATAATCCAAAGACTCATAAGAAGTTAAGTAAAAGAGACAAGGAAACCCTTCAATTTATTAGTCAATATAAAAACGAAGGTTATCTTAGCGAAGCAATCTTTAACTTCATCGCCTTCTTGGGTTGGTCACCCGTTGGTGAAAAAGAAATCTTCTCTAAATCGGAACTTATTGAAGCTTATGATCCAAATAGAATGTCTCGGTCGCCAGCATTCTTTGACCAACACAAGCTTGACTGGATGAATGCTTCTTATATTAAGCAAATGTCAGTCGAAGAATTAACGAAACGGACATTATCATTAATTGACGAAGGAAAAACGGATGCTGCAGTTAGTTTGCGAGATTCCAATCTCCCTAATTTAAGGGGATTCTTGAGCTCAATTATCGATATTTATCATCGTGAGGCTTCTCGACTAAGTGATTTTATGAATCTGGTTTTGTTTTATTCTAATATTACTGAACAAAAGTTTGACTATTCAGATTTTAATGACTTCGAAAAGGATAATTTGATTAATGTTTTGAAAACATTTAAGGAAGAAGTGTTATCGTCGTGCAGTAATTCTAGCTTGGACTTTAATAAATTGATTCAAGTCGTAGGTGAGAAAACTGGACTCAAGGGTAAAGAATTGTACTTCCCGCTTAATATTGCCTTTGGAGGTAAGACTTCGGTTCCACAAATTGCTAAAATATTAACCTTATATTCGATTAGTACAATCGTTAGTTTGGCAGACAAGGCACTTGATCAATTGGCGATTAAAAGGTGAAAAATAAAAGATTTTTTGAAAACTGTTATTGGTGAATTAAATTTTGAAAGTTCTAATCACTTGGTGATTAGGGCTTTTTTAGTATGCACGCGGAATATGTAAAGCGCTCTAATTCTAAACCTAAAAAATCTGCCATCAGCAATAGATAAATCTATTACCAACAACAGATTGTAGAACTAAATAAAAGTGTTACCAATGCGGTAACGTTTTCATTTCTTGGTTATTAATTAATCATTAAAAGTATTCTGCATGTAGTGTTGGGCTAGTTTTGGATAAACAAGAGCCCAAGTGTATGGGAAGTATTCTCTCCAGATATTATTAGTAAATGCTGCTTGCAAGTGCTCAACTTGGGGAGTAGTAACCCTAACAGGCCTAAGCAAATCGGCGATTATCTCCATACCCGTAGTGGAAAAGATAGTAATTTGGATTTCGCCATTTTCATCAATGGCTTTAGATAATTCCTCACCATTCAGTAAAGTGAACACATCGCTCTCAATTTCATTAAGAGCCATTCTTTGTTGCATCACGTAAATGTTCCAATCAGATTCCGTTGATACGTATTGATCAAAGTAATAATCTAACAAGAAATTTACAAAAGATCCGGCAAAGTCTTCTGGCATAGGATATCCGTAGTTAGTGGGCCTATTAAAGACAGATGCTTTGCTAAAAAGATCTCGTAAAGTTTGGAATGGATTGGCAGCTTTTGAGTACATAGAGATAAAGCGCATTTGGCGCTTGTAAATATCAACAGCTTCTTCTGGAGTAACAGATCTAATAGTTGAAATGTCTAACGACAGATCTACCTTATCTATGAAGCGAACGTTAGTATCAATTTCAATTTTTTTGTCCCGAATTAACTCCACATTATTTTTAAAATCTGCAAAACAGCGTTTTCGATCCCTTGATGACGGAAGTTTTTTGTGGATTCTAAGCCAATTAACAAATTGAACACCCATATTTTGTTTTTCGGTGCCGTATTCGGAGAAAAGCATAGCTTGCTGCTGTTCTTGGCTATTTCTCCTATTCAATGAAATTGCATTGCTTGCGGGTTGTAAATTGTTGAACTGATATGTGCTCAATTTGTTCAATGCTGATACGAAGCTAGACAACAAGTACTTATGCATTTAACTCTCTCCTTTCACGACTTAATAAGTATATATAGTTTAAAGAAACTATATAAGAATATTATACGATAGAAAAATTACCAAGTACATTAAAAAATGAGACTCTATAATAACGAGTGTGGACGAACAATAAAGAATGTTTGTTTACACCTTTTTATGCGAAAAAGGACATACCATCAATCACAATGCCACAATCATGTCGACCAAACCCCAATTGAAAACAGATGCTAATTTAATTAAAAGTGTCCCCAGTCTAGAAATAAACTTTGTTATGGAAGAAAAATAGTTTTATCGTGTAATCGGTAAATTAACTTCTGGTGTCTATTGGCAATATATTAACGTCATGCATTTTCCGCTATCCAATGGACGAATTGAGGGGGTTATTCGTAAAATCAAGTAAATTAATCGAGCAGTCTACGGCTATCAAAATTGGTAACATTTAAATCGCGTCTTTATTGAATTTTCACTCAAAACTAAAAAAGGAAACCAATTCGTAGCTAAACGAAATGATTTCCTTAACAGCTTCTATCCACGCTTGTTGATAGAGAGCCTTTTAAACTGAATGTAGTTTTTCCAATCCCCGATTGATGCGTTTGTTCCCGTTATTTCTTCTTTGGTAACACGATTAACTTGTAAATCCAAGTAGTCAAGAGGTAGTAAATTAGATATACCACCACGAAAATAATTATTGGATATTGGATATGGTAGTACGGATCGTGCAATAACGGTTTAAACATTTGAAGTCCAAACAAAACGTCGATGACTCCCAAGATTCCTGGAAGAGCGAACAAGACGAAAATTTCATTGTTGATACTCTTCTTCATTAAGGAACGACGCGTTCCGACCTTATTTAGAAGGTTATAGCGCACGGTATCTTGGCGAGTTCCAGAAAGAATCTTGAACATCAAGCAACTTGCAAGCATTGCAAGGAAGGCAATTCCTAAGAAATAACCGATGAACTCAAGACCACCGTAAATTCCACTGAGCACTAGGTAAGCTGGGTAAGTACCTACTCCGCTAGCAAATTCATCTGGTAGTGGATGGGCACTGTTCTGCATGTCGTAGAGCTTCTGTAAAGTGTTTCGATTTTCGCCAATATTTTTGACGGTGATGAGGCTGACGGTGCCCTTTTCACCATTTAACTGGTCAAATTTAGCTGTTGGATAAAATTGAGGCGTGGTATCGATTCTTGAACCGCCTAGGCCAATGAAATCCATGCTATGACTAACGTTAGTTTTTAAATCGTTTAGCGTAGTTTTAACGCGTTTTGCTTCACCAGGATGCGCAGTTGTAGCGTCAAATTTCACCGTATAGTACGGATGTTGTTCAAATTGATCTTCGTTGTAGTAAACGTGTGAGTTAGCAAACTTTTGGTCGTAACTAGTTACTTGGACGTCCGTTAGCTTGTTAATCAATTGTTTTTCTTTAGGAGTAGGGTTATTTAGCGCCATTGTGTAAGCACTCTGTAATTTCGCCGAAGAATCAATTTCACGATTAAAGGCGGAACCAACCGTAATTGCTCCTAATGCCAAGGCAAATAGTAACGAAGTAATGGTTAAAATCTTGTTGTAATCCCGGATCCGGAACATGATTTGCGAAAGGGTGAAGTTGTTTAACTTCCGCTGTGCAAATCCGGAGTTCTTTAACCAGTGGATGATTAACGTCATGCTAGAGCGGAAAATCAAGAAACTACCGACTACGATGGTAACTAAAGCAATCGGAATCGCAGAAAGTTGAAGGTCCATAATCTTAGCAAGCGCGTAATAACCAATCCCGACGAGGACAATTCCAGCAACGCCAGAGAAAAGCAGTCCAATGGGATTAATCTTAATTCGGTCGACAGTATCAGTCTGCTTAAGTAGCTTCAAGACTGGCTTCCGAACTAAAGACTGTAAATTAAACAGTGCGGCAATAAAGAACAAAATCAAGTATAACAAGATCGTTGTTAGAATTGCCTTGAAATAGACCGGGTTGAATTTATGAATTTCTAACCCAAGGTGATTAAAGAGCAGTTGTGAAATTCCACCGGTTAATCCTACCCCTAACAGCAAGCCTAAGGCGGTAGCAATAATCCCAACGGTCATGGTTTCGAAAACCATCAAACTACCAACGCGCCGTTTTTTGGCACCCAGCATCATGAATAATCCATAATCATGAAGGCGCATATTCAATAGGAATGAATTAGCGTACATTACGTAAACAAACGTGATGATTACCAATAAAACTTCCCCGAATATAAAGACTGGGCTAGCAAACTTAAAGTTAGCATTTGCCTTGATAAAGCCCTCGTTAGTTGCCAAGTTGGCAAACATGTAGAAAATTGCCGAAGACATTACCAAGCCAGTTAGTAAAACCACGTAATCGCGAAGGTGGTTTTTAATATTAGAAAGAGCTAGTCTGAGTAACATTATGCAAACCTCCTACTGTTCAAACGTACCGAGTTTTTCAAGAATTTCTTGATAGAACTCAGAACGTGAGGTTCCGTTGCGCCGCAGCTCTTGGCCAATGACCCCGTCTTTAATGAAGAGGATTCGTTGACAGAAGCTTGCTGAGAACGGATCATGGGTAACTAAGAGGACGGAAACGCCTTGCTTTTGGTTAATATCCGTCAATAATTCCAACATTTCTCGTGCGCTATTAGAATCCAAAGCTCCAGTTGGTTCGTCACCCAATAGTAATGCTGGTTGATGAACGATGGCCCGGGCAGCGGCAACCCGTTGCTTTTGTCCACCAGAAAGTTCAGTTGGGTATTTCCGCAATAAGTCTTGGATCGACAAAGTTTCTGCAACTGCGTGAACCGCTTGTTTAATAGCGCTGCGACGAACTCCTTGCAAAGAAAGTGGTAAAGCGATGTTTTCTTCCGCCGTCAAAGTTTCCAAAAGGTTAAAATCTTGGAAAATAAAACCAATTTCTTTAGAACGAAAATCAGCGATTTGATTTCCCTTTAGGCGAGTAACGTCCTGTTGGTTAATTAGTACCTGTCCACTAGTTGGCTTATCTAAAGTTGCCAACATGTTCAATAGGGTGGTTTTACCGGAACCAGATGCTCCCATGATCCCCACAAATTCCCCTGTTTGAACATCAAAATTAATTCCCTTTAGTGCTTCGTATTGCCGTTCGTTTTTTCCCCCATAAGTTTTACGCAAGTCCGAAACACTAACAATATTTTGGTTGTTCATAAAAAGTCCCTCCCGAATTACTTAATTACTTATGTGACTAACTATATAAATAAATGAGTGAGATGTCAACCGTAAACTTTATTCTCAATTTTTGCCGCAATATTGTTACAATGGAATTAGTAAAAGATAACGATTTCTTCAATATAAATTATGGGGAGTGGCCACAATGACGCATACCGTTGGAATCATATTAACTATGTTATACGGAGGTTTCTTGATTTATAGTGCACTTCGAATTGAAGCACAGGTAGAGACCTGGATTATGGCGGCTAACATCATTGTGGGAGCGTTAATGTTGCTAAATTTTATCCAGCCGTGGCTAGGGATAGCCGGATTAATACTGGTGTTGCCGGTTTCGTTAGTTAACGGGCAGCTAATTTTTTTCAATATTAACTGGCCCCATTTTGTAGTCCGGGTGATTGTGACAATCCTATTAGTGGTGTCGCTTCTGGCTTAGTATCGCCGGATTGCAGGCGGGGTGTAACTATTAATGAATTGAAAAATCTCGTCTAATGAATCCGAGAATAGTAATTTTTCACGCGCGGGTTTGGCTAAGAATCCATTTTTAACCATGCGATCATAGAATTCTTGCAAGGCATCGTAGTAATGGGCAACGTTGTAAAGGGCGCACGGCTTGGCATTTTCACCAATTAATGACCAAGAGTACACTTCTGCAATTTCTTCAAGGGTGCCGGGTCCTCCGGGGAGTGCCACGAAGCCATCCGCAAGCTCCATCATCCGTTGCTTGCGAACCGGCATGTTTTCAACGACTTCTAGTTTAGAAATTGCTGAGTAACTAGCACCGCGATCGGCAAGGTTCTGAGGGATGATTCCTTCGACGTAGCCGCCGGATTCTAAGACAGCTGTGGCAATTTGCCCCATTAATCCGTATTTGCCACCACCGTATACTAGCCCCATTTGATGTTTTGCTAAGTACTGACCTAATTGTTGAGCAGCTGCGGTATAGCGGGGAGATTCACCTTCGGCAGCGCCACAGAATACTGCGATTTTTTTCATGGATGAGAATTCCTTTCTTAATTTCAAAGTTATAGCTATCTTACCACGCCAATTCACGATTTTAATAAGTGATGATGGGGTGGTAAAATCATCTCTGGTACTTCATGGGCGGATGTTTGGTATGCAAACCTCCTCTTTTTGTTTACATTTAATGTAGGAATTAGATAAAAATTAAAAATGTTTTATACATATAGTTGGATATTTGGAATGGTTATTATATGATATTAATCATTGAGCGTACATAATTAATCAACATTTATGGGGGAGAAAAAGTTGTTTATTTTGGATGTTAGAGGTAAGCGTGAATGAAAGAGTTTGATGAAGTTTCTTTAGAATACAAAAATACGGGGGCGCGCCGCTACATTACTGGATTTGATGGTTTGCGCGTGTTGGCACTTTTAGGAGTTATTTTCTACCATCTAATGCCTTATAAGGTTCCGGGAGGGTATCTTGGGGTGCCAATCTTTTTTGCGGTATCTGGGTACTTAATCACGGATATTTTTATTCAGGAATGGGATCGTACGGGGAAAATAAAATTAGGGGCTTTTTATTTACGCCGGCTGCGGAGGTTATATCCGACCCTAGTCGTTGTGTTGGTGGCGAGCACTGCTTATATGACCATCTTCGCGCATAATTTATTGTCGCATATCCGAAGCATAATCTTGACCAACCTGACCTTCGTATACAACTGGTGGCTGGTGGGTCACGGGCAGTCATACTTTGACCGGTATAATGGGGAATCACCCTTTACCCATTTATGGTATTTGTCGGTACTCGGACAATACTATTTTATTTGGCCGCTTTTACTAATTGTGTTGTTAAAAATTTACACCCATCGTCGGGTACAAGTAGCGGGAATTTTGTTATCGCTTAGCGTGATTTCAGCAATGATCATGGCAATTCTGTACCATCCGGACACGGTTAACCGCGTTTATTACGGTACGGACACCCGGGTAGCGCCCTTCTTGATTGGTGCGGCGTTGGCTTTTATTTGGCCTTCCACTAGGTTGAAGAAAAACCTTGATTTGCATAAAAATGCCGTTGCGAACATTATCGGATTGATCATCATGGCGTTAATGATCACGTCATTCTTCACCATGCCAGGGACTTCTGCGTGGCCTTACTATGGCGGAATCTTTATTTTTTCGGTATTGTCAGTATTGATGATTGCCATCATTGCCCATCCGGCTTTTATTTGGAATCGAGCGTTGACTAATCCAGTTTTCAAATGGTTAGGAAGCCGGTCGTACGGTATTTACATGTACCAATTACCGGTGATGGTGTTTTATGAACAAAAGGTTACCAACATTGCGGCGCATCCAGTTTTAAATACGATTGCTCCGTTAGTAATTATTTTAGTATTGAGTGAACTGTCCTACCGGTTTGTTGAGATTCCGTTAGCACAGTTTGATTATCGTCATCTAGGCCGTTTCTTGAAGGAGATGTTCGATATCGAATCAGGATTTAAATGGCGTCACGTAGGTGTGGCAGCCGTCTTGTTTGTTACCTTCGTGGCAATTTTTGGCGCAGTCACTGCTCCAGAAAAAGTCTCGCAAAAAACTGATGATTTACAGGCTAAACTCGCTAAAAATAGCAAGGCTACGGACCGTAAAAATGCTGTCGCGCTGAAAAAACAAAAGGAAGCGCAAAAAGACCATGCCAAATCTAAGGATAAACACGTTAAGTTAACTAAGAAAGAAAAGGCAATTGCTCAAAAGTATCATCTAACGGACCAAGAAATGGGCGCAGCTAAGTCAATTCCATTAACTGGAGTAGGCGATTCCGTTCTAGAAGACACGGGAGCCGATTTGCAAGAAATCTTCCCAACCGCGTTTATGTCCGCTAAGGTTGGTCGGCAGGTGGATGAAGCACCGGGATTACTAACTTCCATGAAGAAACAAGGACAACTGAGCGACAACGTGCTAATTAATTTAGGCGCAAATGGCCCGGTAAATGCTAAACAAATCGACGCTATTGAAAAGGTGGTCGGTAAGCACCGGAAGCTCTTCTGGGTTAACGTCCACGTACCTACTCAAACTTGGGAAGGTTCGGTTAACCAAACCTTGAATAAAGCTACGAAGAAGTATGATAATCTGCAAATTATCGATTGGAACGGCCCCGCTAAGAACCAACCGGGTTGGTTCTACGGCGACCACGTTCACCCTAATCCAGAGGGCTCGAAAGAGTATGCGTCTCTAGTAGCAAAGGCAATTATTAAGGCGGTGCAATGAAGGGCTTGGAGTTAGGGATTGAAAAAATTATTTGTTAACATGAGTAAATATGTCAGCCAAATTTAAAAAAGAGGTTGTGACAAAAGTCTTTAAACAAAAAACGGTTCATGAGTTGAAACTTCCTCATGAATCGTTTTTATTTTGGCGTTTTGACTTCAATAGAGCCAAAACGTGTGCCAAAAGTCAGTTGGTTCCGCTTAACCAAAAATTGCCCATCATGCCAAAATCAGGCATAATGGGCAATTTTCAGTTAATGCTCGCAAACTACC